>OGHR01000008.1_pt1 | contig 270610 bp, 223 predicted proteins | sample 1571621 | NCBI WGS metagenome assembly OGHR01 (sample SAMEA2582038, study PRJEB24529) | metagenome | biome: Human gut stool | place: China | collected 2011
AGAGCATCTGCCTTACAAGCAGAGGGTCGGCGGTTCGAATCCGTCAACGCCCACAGAAAATAGAGTCTGTTAATCTAATGATTAACAGACTTTTTTATTTATCCTCAACCGCACATTCACGCTTACTTCTGCTTTCGAGACAGAGGAACAGCTATCAGACGATCTAACGAGAATTTTCCGGGTCCCGTTATATACATCAGGATAAAAACCACCAAATAAATGAATGCTAACTCTTTCAAAGAAAATGGGTCATTCCCATGGATGACGAAAAAAGCCATTCCCATGGTAAAAATCATGGGGATCATCGCAAGCCGATAAAGGGCCCCGAATATAAAACCGATGGAACAAGCAAGCTCCCCAAATATCGCAAGGCCCAAAGATATTGAATGCCCTACACCTAACGGATCAGGAAATGAGGCCGACATACTATCGAAATTTGTCCACTTTTGCATCCCATGAGATAATAGTAATCCACCGAAAAGCAAACGAAGCGCCAACAATAGTAATGAAATAGCCGTTCCATCCGGCTTCATTGGAAAAAGAAATTTGTAAATTACTGACATACTCTTCTGTTTTTAATCTTATCATTCTGTCTTTTTGATTATAAAACAAAATCAAGTTAGGGTTAGTTCAGTAAATATCCGTTTATAATCGGGGCTAAACTAAAAAAGCCCCCTTGATTTTTCAATCAAAGAGACTTCCTTTCCTTCGTGACCCGGGTGGGACTCAAACCCACGACCTTCAGAACCGGAATCTGACGCTCCATTCACTAAGCTACCTTGTTATCAACACTTTAATTATCTCTATATAAGTTCAGAGGTCAACTATAGGTCAACATTGAACTATGATGCAAATTTACTAAATATTCCACTCATAACGAAATCAACCAATGTAAATTAGACTGTACAAGTAGAGATTAATATGTAGGATACTCTAATTCACACACTATGAAATGAGCTTATTATAAGTCCATAACGCAGCCACAGCGATACCTAATAGTAGATGGTAAACAAGAATTGGCAAGAGTAAACTTCCCCATCCCAAACCACATATCAATCCTACCACAACTATAATGATATATAGGAGTAGCATTGTAGCTGCTGCTAACATAATACCTTGGCTTCCAGCTACGACATAATGAAACGGAGCATTAGGGGTTAGAGAATCTGTCTTGAGTGAATTGTTAGGTAATTCAGATCGTGTCATATGTAAATAGCATTAATTCGTAAGAAGTATCTTCAAGTCTGGTTGTGAAATCTTGCATAGTGTATTAATCTTTGGTCTGTATTACTGTAATAGTGAAGAGAGAGTATAAGAAACTGCATAAGAGTTCTCTCAAACACAATTCTTTAAAGAGGTATGAAATCCATTCATCCCATATATGAACTAATATTTAGTAATTCTGCACCTCATGCCATTTAGCCATTAACAGCCCACTTCACACCGGTTGGTTCAATTCTATGTCTTCAATCTAATCCTCTGTCAGACAGTCTGATTTAGCTTAATATCGTATGATATTTAGTTTGGTGGACTACTTTGAATTGACTAAATTTGTAGTAATTAATCAGTTAGTCAATTAGTATATCTGATTAGCTCTCAACCTAAGATGTTTGTGTGAGATTAATTAAGAAAGGCTGCAAAGAGTAATCAATGCAGCCTTCTTTGTAATGTCTAAACTTTATTTCTTTTTACAAGTCAGTTTGTTGTAGAAGTCTGTACCAGACATTTCAAGTACTAATGTATTAGCATTTAATGATTTTATAGTCCAAACCTCTTCATCATAATATGATGTTGTAGGATTGAGAGTCAAAATATTATTGTCTATGTACCATGTGAACGGATTAAACTCTTGGTCATCCGCATGAGTTCCAGTACCATCTTTATAAAACTTAAGAAAGTGGTCTGAATCTTCATCTTTCCATTCATCTTTTTCACCCTCATGAAGTTCCCATCCTTCATCAGAAGTGATAGTCCAAACTCCAACTATATTATCCGTTGAACCAATTTTCTCATCATCATCCTTGCTACAAGATGATAGACCCACACACACAACAGCCATCATAAGGGCTGCTAAAATTCTAAATGTTCTCATTCTTTTAAATTTTAATTATATGTATCTATAATTTACTTAATTTCAACTGTCGTTAATTCACCAGTCTAAAAAGTAATAGTTAGTTCTCTTGGATATTCATCGGAATCTACCGTGATAGAAAGTATAGGAATTCCATAATATCGTCTAAATGTAGATGTTGTATTTAGTAAAGATTCAATGTACTCGTGATGCCCATAGCATTTAACTGCAAATGGAACTCTATCACTTTTAAGAAATAGATTGAGCTGATATAAACCACTTGACATTGTTGTAGGTACTATCTTTATCAAGATATTATTATTGGTCTGTTGCTCCGTCTGGGTATATTGAATGCCCATGTCTTCACAGTCTGCATTGAACCAATTCCAGAATAAATCTAAATTATTCATTGTATATTATTAATTAATTTATATTGTTTTAGGGATATCTCCGTTCTTGTAAATATTGATAATCGCTTTAATTATTATATCAATAATTTGTTCTCTCGTACATCCTAAAGGATAACGATATATTCTACAGAATTGATAGTGTACGTCAACTCTCCATGCAAATGTTGAATGTTCCAGTATATAAAGATAATCTTCATGGTTCTTAAAGAAGATTATCTGAATTCTATTTCCCCTATGCCTATCGTACCAAATTTCAAAACTTGTACACTCTTGATAGTAATCCTTCTGTTCTTTATCTATGCAGGATGCTATCCATATAAGATATGTGGATAAACATTGTTGATATGTATAAGGTGTTTTGAACATTTATTATTTATCAATCGTATGTATTATGTATTTTAAGTATTTATTTGTAGCTTTATTTTTTCTAATAGAGTATATGTTTCTTAATTGCTCTTCATTAAAGGCGTTGCAAGCTTCTAAGATATGAAAATTAACATCTATATATGCTAATAAGTCGTTAACAAATAAACGATTATGTATTCTAATGTGATTATCTATCGCATGATATAATGCATCATCAAAGCTAGTAGCATCCAATGCCCAATCTTGGGAGTTAATTCTTGCAACTTGGAAATCAATGTCATTATAAAATTCACTTATTGTAGTAGCTGCCTCTTGGTTGATGTTGGGTAAATTAGGTCTTAAACGTGAGGTCTCTACATATCTTTCTCCTTGATATGTCAAAATCTTCATCTTAATAGCTAGCTTCGCGTTCTCTTTTACGATTGTAATGTAGTAGTATTCAAACATAATATTTCTTTTTAGATATTAAAATCATGCTCACCTATTCCCTCTGGTAAGCTATTAAATGTAAGAACGTGAGGAACTACAACATTTAATTGTTGCCACGTCTGTTTAACTTTGACTAATTGTTAATTCTTGAATGAATATAGTTCTTCCTTCACCACTTGCATGAAAGAAAATAGGTTATTATCCCTGCCTTGAATAGGTATGATAATAGTAAATGCCGCATCTGGCATCTTAGCCCCTTTACTTGATAAGGTCTGTAACCTTCTTTCTACTTCAAGACACAGTTCCGCCTTGTCTGGCTTAGGACACCTTTGCAATTTCACCATCAGCTTCATAATGGCTCTACAATCACGGAGTAAGGAAATCCTGTCTACTAGTGTGAACAACCCCATAAGGTTAAATTTAAAGTTACTTACCTGTTCCCTTCAGTAAGCTATTAAACACAAAGAAGGCGTGGAAACTATTGAATATTACCATTGTGAGGCACTCTTATTTCTAAGAGTTCTGGACTGCCCTGATTGGATAATAAACAATAGCCCACGCCAAACGATATATAGACTACCTTATGAGATAGGTATATAACATTGACGTGAGCGCTCTTGCTCATTAACTCCAATCATAGAAATGTCCAGTTTCACAATGGGTTAATTTCAGTACGCTCTGTTAACTTATAATGTCCTCCGTTCAGTGACCTAACGCTTTAGGAGTGAAGGATTACAATGCAAAGTTACTAAATCGTTTGAATTGGCAAGAACTATTGTTCATTAAAAATCAGAGATAAGCCTAAAGTCATATATCTGGGACAGGTATGAAATCTTACTCTCCCCATATAAGAGTCAAATTCTCAACTTCCATACCCGCCTTGAATTTTCATCATCATGTCAACATATTGTTGGTGATTTACAATGGGCTATCTTCGACATAAGTTTTAAGACTTTAGATGTATATGGATTCTTGGAATTGGTGTAATTGACTATATAGTATAGGGCTGAAATGCCAAACTGTGAAGAATTGATTTTAGATGCTTCTCAACTTAATATTTTAGATGTACCATATATATAAGGTGTAGATGCTTACTTCTCCGTTTGAAATTTAGGGTAGGACAAACTTAGATTGGGGTATATAAAGCTAACCTTGCTCTGGATTTGTCCTACCTTTCAAAGTGATTTCACGATATTAACCCTACTCTGACAAGTAACCTCTTAACTTGGGTTATCTGGAATTGGCAGCCCTTAGATGTTACGAAGCCTTGCTCATTCAACAAGTCAGTCATTTCAGAGAGTGACTTACCCTGCATTGACAGTGACCGTAGCAATGCGATTGCCCTCATATTATTGGGATTGTTTTCAGCTTTAGCCTTATTGGTACGGGAGCTATTGTAGATAGCTTGCTCAAACTTGTTCATCAAGTTATCAGACTTTCCTAACTTGATTCCTCTTGCTTTCTTAGCCTGTAATGATTACTTGGTTCTCTGACTAATTAACCCCGCTTCGTATTCTGCGATGGATGATATAATATGTAGAATTAGCCTATTAGCTTGTGGAAAGTCACAGAAGACAATCTCAACATCTGATTCCAGAAGTTTAGATGTAAATGCTACGTTCCTTGACAACCTATCCAGTTTAGCGACAATCAGAACAGAGTTAGTCTTCCTGCACATTGCCAAAGCTGCGAGAAGTTGAGGTCTGTTAGACTTCTTGCCGCTCTCCGTTTCAATGTATTCAGCAAGTATGGGTTTATTCTTTACATGGTTATGTATGATTTCTCTTTGGGCTTCCACACCTAAACCTGATAGCTGTTGCTTCATGGTGGATTGCCTTAAATATGCTATGTATGTCTTCATAATTTACATTTATTAATAGTGGGTTACAAACGCTGAATGTTCGTTCAGCTTATGTAAGTTGGACACCCAAATGAGGATGCCCAACTGAATTAGAACGGTCTATCTCCATATTGGTATGATAAGATGGAATGATAAACCCTGTCATAGAATGAAAATCCAGCACAGGCATGGAAGTAACTTTCATGTATCGCTGCATATTCACCATTTAGTCTGCTGGTTCTATCCAATAAACTGTCAAACTTATGCAGCCAGTATTTCAATGCTTGCAACCGCTTGATGTATTGGAGATTGTTCTCACAGGTGGATAGCTTTTCCTGTAATGATATAATGTGATTAATCGCATTATCAATGTCTTTGGTATTCATAAGATGTAATCTTTAAATAGTTAGTAGATATAAAGAAAGGACACCTAACTTAATAGATGCCCTTTCAATTAGTAAATTGTATGTAGTGGTACTACTTCTTGGAGTAATGGTGTCTCATTGAGAAGATGGAGACCTCTATCATATCGTCATGTACAGAGTAAATGAGACGGTGCTCTGAATTAATCCGTCTTGACCATTTACCTGCCAACTCATATTTAAGAGGTTCAGGTTTTCCAATCCCAGCATAAGGGTGTTCAGCTATATCATTCAATAAAGCTTTAATTTTATCTATGATAGCTGTATTGCCACTTCGTAAGAAGTATTGATAATCCTTACGTGCTTGGTCTGACAATATTATTCTGTACATGCTACCCGATTTAAGAAATCATCAATGCTTTCTCCTTCATTCTGGGCGATGGCATTACCATTCTTAATATCTTCCTCTCCTTTACGAATAGCGCCCATTGTGTCAGGTGACGACATGATATATTCTGTCTCCTTTAATGAATTGTATTCATCAAGGGAAATCATCACTACTCCGCTTCCCTTACCACGGTTGACGATTACAGTTTCACAATCATCAATTACAGAGTCAATATAACCTTTAAGATTTGCTCTTAAATCAGTATAATTAGCTGTTCTCATAAGTCCTCCTTTTATTTACTGCAAATATATGTACTTATTTACGTACTTGCAAGTTTAATTAGTTAATTATTAGACAAAAGGAAGGACACCTAAGTAAATAGATGCCCCTTCCTCTCTCAATCAATAAACCATCTATAAGCATCATCACCTTGCAGTGCTGATGTTATGCCTTGTGCAATATCAGTAGCGTTTAACGCTCTGTCCAAATAAGTATCAATATAGCTTGATTTGTTACTTCCTGTAAGTAAGTTGTAGAACCGCCACATCGATAATTCCCTGCCATATCCGTAGAAATTTTCATCATTCACATAAGCCCTTGCCACTTGGTTAATCTGACTATCCGTCATTAACATGGGTGGAAGTTTACGCTGGTTGATAGAAGGTAGACTTTGATATAATCGCATTTTACCCAATATCTGTGCGAATTGGTGCTGTGTAAGTGAATGATTACCAAATTCACGCATGAGTTGAAGGTGGCGACTTGGGTTGTACTGCTGGAACAACTCTAACGCTTCTTTGAATAGCTGGGTCGTATCACTAACCCTAATATCGTTCTTCAATCCGTCTGTGAACAGACAGAGGTTACAGCAAACAAGGTTCTTGAATCCAATTCCAATGCTGAACCTTTCCACTGTCTTACGTGAATATAGGTTCTCTCTGTTGAAGGCCCGCACACCTGTAACAGTAAGATTGAGCTTATTCCCTTCAACGATCTACTGAATGGATGGAACTTCATAAGCGAATGCGCAACGCTCGTAGTAGATCGTACGATCACTATCCTGTAATTGGCTTGCTCGCTTATGAATGGCAGATGGTACTCTACCTTTAATAATATGGGACACACGAATGTCTGGTTGTTCAATCCGTTCACCGCTAAAGAAATTCTGGACTGCTTCACCTACTGTCTCAATGAATGCAGCGTGTGAAACAGTAAGCTCGTTATCCTTGCTGAAGACTGGAACAATGCAATCGTTCTTTAGGTGATTGATGGTTGCTTCCTGCGTGTTACTCTCAATGAAGTGTAGGACATTCTTGTGCTTGGGCACTAGCAAAGTAGCTTCCTCCGCTGCTGATTGTAAACTCTGAAACCTTCTCTCTCTTGCCTCAAACGGCATGATCTGTAATGTACTCATAATGTAATTGAATTAAGTGATTATTGATTGATTGGCAAGTATGTGAATGAAGTCCTAAATGAAACGGATCGCTCAGTTTACAATTTAGGACTTCATTACTACTTGCTAAATGACTATAAGTGTTATATCATTAGGATATTTTACATATAGGGCTATTTAGTGTTACCTTTTACAGATTCGCTCAGTTGGAGATTGGGGAGTTGGTTGGTGAGTATAATTTTATTTGTGATTGATGGTGTACCCCCATGCCTGTCTGAATTTTGATTTTCCTTCTGGCAAGCATGGGGGGAGTAAATGAGGGGTGGGATCAACCGGGGAGAACATTAGGTATTATATGTTCCTCACAGTCCTTCCGTTTAAACAACTCCTCTTTAAACCGAACAAACTTGACCTTGGCCTCACCCTCCCGGTTACTACGCCTCGGATCGAAATATTCCTTGATGAGAGCTTCGGACAACTTGCACATTGCATCTTTCTTGCCGTCTCCATATCGGGAGTAGGTTATTCCGTAACAGTCCAACAGGTATCCAATCCTGTCAAGCACATTCTTTACGGGAATATATAAATCGTTACCTGTTTCTGACTCGAACTCTCTGATCATATCATGAAGAAACTCCGGGCTGAATCTTCGTTGTAGGGCTTCTTCCTCCTCGGTCTGTTTCAATAGTTTCTTGATCGCAGTCTTACCGTACTGTTGTTGTTCGATAACCTCCTTCCCTAACTTGAAGAAGGCGTTGATAAGCCATTCTTCCTCCACGCATTGTGCCCGGACGAACCGTATCGCCTCGGCATTGTCTTTTGTCGCTTCTAATGTGGATACAATAAGCTGGTATTTATCCTTCGCTTTAGCGGCTTTAATTCTGTAAATGTCATCTTCACCGACCGCTTCATCTTCGGGTTGGAAGTCCACATTGAAATATCCTGTATCTTCGTATGCCTGTCTAAGTGCATTGGGTGAGAGATAATATCCTTTCACCTGCTCGTCAAGTAATAGTTGCTCTATGGAGAACCTGTCAAATCTGTTCCGCTCGGAATTTAAGACCTCATTCAGCCGTAGCCGTTTTAATTCCTTATCATAATATGTGGGATCATCAGCTTTTATCCCTTCCTGCTGAATGGCTCGGTAACATTTGATTCTCGCCTCGATGTCTTTATATATTTCTTCTTCGGGTTTAACTTCAAGCTCGTTAGGAATTGAAGCTATAACCGTAAGAGAGTTATATCTCTTCCCGTTGGGGAACACATGCCTAAATCTGCCTTGACACTGGATGGCTTCGGTGAACGGATTGATTAGGGTGTGCTTCACATGATCGTAGTTCGACAGTATCAGCACATCGCAAAGTTCTTTCAGATTGATGTCTATTGACGGGAAGAACCTCGATGTAAACAGATTCACCCTTCTTAGAGGAAGTTCCAGCTTATCCGTACTATGTTCCAAGAAGCGGCTCTTTAGCTTGTCGGCACTGTCCTTTGAGCAGAAGACCTTGTAGTCGTCCTCTTTTATTATTCCGTCATGCAGCAATGATTCCACGATGCTACAGATTCCCTCTGTTGTCTTATAGAAGATGCACACATGGGGAGAACCGTTATCCAACAGCCTTTTTACTTCCTGCTTCACCCGACTGTAAAAGCTACGGGTTGTTATCAAAGTCATATCCTCCCGATAGTCATAGTCGGGCTTAATTTCTACCCACTTGAATTGGTGACGCAAGAACAGTGTTAAGGTGTACTTGCTCGGCTTTAACGGAGTGGCAGACACGACAGCCTTTCCCTCGAATTTGAAGAACTCCTTCATTGGGGCGGATATGCTTCTACGATAGCCTGTATCTTCTGTCAAGTGCTCGGATTCATCGAACAGGCAGAAGAACTCCTTATAAATATTCAAGCCCAAGTCCTTTGCCACCTTCAAGACTTTGCTCTGAAACCCTTCGGGGGTGGTTATGATCTTTTTGTACTTGATGTTGGGGTTCTTGAGGTAAGCGATCAGTTTCTTGACGGTCACTTCTTTGAACACCCCTTGAGCTTCATTAAAGGTCAGTACCTTGTTCTCCACCGAAGATTTGAACGGCTCAATCACGATAGAGTTTCTTGGACTTAACTTCGCGTTCAATTCCATGTAAGTAGCTCCCGTACCTGTCATTACCTTATTAATAATGGCATTGCTCGGCAGCATGGGGTAGCCTTGTCTTTTTAAGGCTTCTGACAGGTATTCGCCTTTGGAAATGTTCAGTTCGACAACCTCCAACCCTTTAAATCCATTCTGTTCACTCATGGCAAGACGGGATTAATGGGTAAGAAACTTGAGTAAAATCGCTTATATATGGTCGGTACGGATTTCGTACCTCTCCCGGAATTGGGGATGCAGACGCATATATTGTTATTAACTCTGCGAGCCGGATTACTCTTACCTTGCTGGTAAGTCCCGATAGGTAGCTCATGCCAATTGTCCGGGAAAACAGAAACTTCTTGTTCATTTAATCGAAGTTTGAATGTTTAACAATTGGATTGAAGACAAAAAAAGCTCCTGCGACTAAGTTATAGTTACAAATAGACACATTACATCCATGTATAAAGATGCAAGAGTAATATGTCTAACGTAAGTGCGGGAAGTATATCCCGGTAACTTAGTTGCAGAAGCCGCTACCTATGGTAGAATTATTGCTGTTAGGCTTCTTGTAGAAGGCCATCTTTCTTGGTATCGTTTTTGATACTGCACTGTCACGTAGGCCATGTGATGAACAGGAGATTATTCCTTGTTCTTAATCCTTTTCCCTTACCTCGTTTGTAAGATTGGGGCAAATGTATGAAGAATTTCGAGATAAGCAAGCTAATCCATGATAATTTAGAGCTAATTCCTCATCGCCTCGTCCATCTGTTCATTGTCGAAGCTATCCAGATAGATTTGAGTTACGCTTTCTGAACTATGCCCCATCAACTCACGAATGATTGAGGTAGGCACACCAGCCCTTTTCATTACGGTTGCTTAACTGTGGCGTGCGACATAGGTCGTAAGGTCAATTGGAATATCCAATGCCTTGCCAATCTCTTTCAAGCGTTCGTTCACCTTGGAGATTACCTTATGTACCCTGTTCGCTCTTTGCAATTCAGTCTTGTGAAAATTAGATAGAATAGGGAACAGGTAAGTATTGTCTTTGATACTGTATTTCTCGATCAGATCCACGGCCTGCGGTTGCAAGGGAGCTTTGATTAACTTACCGGTCTTATGTCTGGTGTAAATCAATCTGCCATCAACAATATTCTTCTTGCAACGAAAGCAATGTATTCTAATTTATCTTCTGTTAATTCCATTAATATAAACGTTAGGACAACAAAGATAGACAAGTTATCCCCACCTACATTACTGCAAGTGGGGATTTACCTTATCCATCAACCCAAAACATATTCTATCACTTTCAAATTAGCTTTATTTTCATTTACGAAGTCACGCTCGATGTAGATATCTGTAACCTTCATGCTTTCATCAAGATGATTCAACGCTGCATGCACAGTATATTTATCTATGCCTACCTTATTCAGGGCTATAGTAGCCCAAGAGTGACGGGCCGCATAAAATTCCAAATCTTCAACACCTAATTCCTTCCCCAATTCCTTCAACCCACAATTGATGGCTTTATTAAAAGTTGATTCATCCGCATAGTTTAAATAAAAATTGAATAGTCGTTTGCCAGTACAATCACTATATTTATTTACTATAGATCTAATAATTATAGGAATATCAACCATCATCTTAGCATCATCATCTCTACGTGCCTTTGTCTTCGTTCTATTGTAAACTATTGTATCTTCAATCCTTGTAGCAGCATTAAATAAGTCCACGGAATTCATTCCTATTAAACAAAATGAAAGCATAAAACAATCTTTCGCTAAATTATAACGGCAAATCGCCTCATTACCTTTAACCGTGTACCTATAGGGCAATTCCCATATCTTCTTTAATAAAACAGGGGTAATAGCTCTCTTACGTGTAACTTCTTGCTTTGGTACTTTAAAATTTTCAAAAGGAGAATTAGGTATGAGGATGATATTCCTGTCATAATCATTATAAAACCTCTTAGCCTCATTAAACAAATGCCTAACACTACTTATATAAAGAGAAGCTGATCTGTTAGAAGGTATTCGTTTACCAGAACAACGTAATACCTCGATTCTAGCCTCCCTCTCTTTATTTAAAAATTTAATGAATCCATTTAAGAAGGTTACAGTAATATCATTCACATTCAGATGTTCTTTATTGACATAACGAATTAGGGTATTCACAGCACTTTTGTAGTTCTTTACTCCTTTAACTTCTGTATTTGCAATCCACTCTCTAGCAAACTGAATAAAATCTACACTCCTATTCCTCTCACGTTCCTCGTCTAAACAATTAATAATTTCATCTAAAGTGTAACACTTCGATTCTATTTGAAAGTGAGCACACTTGTCCTGATAATAACGAACCAGATCATCAATCTCCCTTTTGATGGGAGTACCATCTTTAAAGGATAAGGACTTAGTAAGATCTTTAGCTGTTACGAACAGACTTGAAGACAGCCTTCTAACCTTTCTCTCATAAGTAAAACGAATCTTCACATTGTAACTTCCGTCATTTCTCTGTTTGTCCCTTTGGACTTCTGCCTTGATTGTCAACATTTTAATTCTACAATTTAGGGGTCAACAATAGGTCAACAACTAAGCTATATTAGTAGAATCTGCACAGAATTGGAGCCTTATCAAAGAGTCATAAAAAGAAAAAATCCTCAGTAATCAATTGATTACCAAGGATTTTTTGTGACCCGGGTGGGACTCAAACCCACGACCTTCAGAACCGGAATCTGACGCTCTATTCAACTAAGCTACCGAGCCAAAGACTGCGCAAAAGTACATATAATATCTTAGTTTAGCAAATACAGGAAAGAAATATTTTATTTTTGATATTTTGCATATAAGTATTCTGCTTATTCTGCCATTTTGCAAATAAAAGCGATCACATTCTTGTTATTTTGCCATTAATCATTATCTTTGCCGCACATATTTCACAAACACAAAGTACAACAAGTATATGAGTTATCTTATTAAACCCGCAGGGTATAAAGCCTTACTTAACTTATCCCAGACTGAAATGGGAATCAAGAAGATCAAGGACTTTTTCCAGCAAAACCTCTCATCCGAGCTACGCCTAAGGCGCGTAACCGCACCTTTATTCGTACTTAAGGGCATGGGTATCAATGATGATCTTAACGGGACCGAGCGAGCCGTCACTTTTCCTATCAAGGATTTAAACGACTCTAAAGCAGAGATCGTACACTCACTCGCCAAATGGAAACGACTGACACTCGCCGATTATCACATTGAAGAAGGTTACGGTATTTACACCGACATGAACGCCATCCGCTCAGACGAGGAGCTAGGTAATTTACACTCTTTATACGTGGACCAATGGGACTGGGAACGTGTAATGAGCGAAAGCGAACGTAATATCGATTTCCTCAAGGAAATCGTCCGTCGCATATATGCCGCTATGGTCCGTACCGAATATTTAGTTTACGAGATGTTTCCTCAAATCCGCCCGACGCTCCCCCAACAGATTCATTTCATCCATTCCGAGGATTTGTTACAAAAATATCCTACCTTTACACCGAAAGAGCGGGAAGACGCTATCACCAAGGAATACGGGGCCGTATTCATTATCGGTATCGGATGCTCGCTAAGCAATGGGGAGAAGCATGACGGACGTGCTCCGGACTACGATGATTGGTCTACGATCGCCGAGAACGGACAAACCGGATTGAACGGGGATTTATTGGTTTGGGATGATGTACTAAACCGTTCTATGGAACTATCCTCTATGGGTATCCGCGTCAATAAGGAAGCCTTGCTACGCCAGTTGGATATTTGCAAAGCCGGGGAGAAAAAGGAACTATATTTCCACAAACGCCTCTTGAGCGGTGAACTTCCGCAAAGTATCGGCGGTGGTATCGGACAAAGCCGGTTGTGTATGTTCTATCTTCGTAAGGCCCATATCGGAGAGATACAGGCAAGTATCTGGCCGGAGGAGATGCGCAAGGAAGCACGTGCGGCTGGAATGATGCTTATTTAGTTAACAGCCAACTATTATATTATGGATGTAAAGATTGAAGAAAGCTGGAAAAAACGGTTAGCCGACGAGTTTGAAAAAGATTATTTCAAGCAATTGACCGATTTCGTTAAACAAGAATACCGCCAAGGTACTGTTTATCCTCCCGGTCCTTATATGTTCAACGCTTTTGAGCACTGCCCGTTCGATAAAGTGAAGGTCGTTATCCTCGGCCAAGATCCTTATCACGAGCCGGGACAGGCGCACGGACTTTGTTTCTCCGTGCAGGATGGGGTACCTTTCCCCCCTTCCCTCATCAATATATTCAAAGAAATACAAGATGATCTAGGGCATCCGGTTCCAACAACTGGCAATTTGATTCGTTGGGCAGATCAAGGCGTATTATTGCTAAATGCCACTCTCACAGTACGAGCGCATCAAGCCGGTTCCCATCAAAATAGAGGTTGGGAGACCTTTACTGATGCTGTTATTCATCGTCTGGCGGCTGAAAGAAGCCATATCGTTTACATATTATGGGGTTCCTACGCACAAAGGAAAGGTGCTTTCATCGATTCATCCCGTAATCTGGTTCTTAAATCAGCTCATCCGTCCCCACTTTCCGCTTACCGGGGATTCTTCGGAAACAAGCATTTCAGCAAAGCCAATGATTATTTAATCGCAACTGGGCAAACCCCCATCAAATGGGGCGAGAATTAAAAATTGAGAATTGAGAATTATTGGATTATGTAACTTTAATTTTCAATTCTCAATTCTCAATTTTCAATTATTAATACCACTGCTGTCCATCCCTATAATTACTTCTCTTATCATACTTCAAATCTTTCAATAAAGCAGAGCTTACAGCGATACTGAATGTATAGGATTTATAAGGACCGACCGGAACGAAACTAGCCGTCATTTGCCAACAGTGCAAGTTACGAGTTACGTTACAAGTCATATAAGAAATCTTCTTAGCGTCAAAATCATAAGTAGCGTTAAAGTTAAAACGCCAGTTCTTTGTCGGCTGGATATTTCCGTTAAAGCTCAAAGAGTGAGTCAAGGCGTAATCATACTCCAGTTTAGAACGATTAAAATCACCATACCGCAAGCTCAAACCATAACTAAACGAGAGGCTCCAAGGAATCTTGGAAATTAAATAGCCATCGGCATCTGTCTCACCGGTCTCTTTCTTTTTGCCCAACAGACGGCCACCACTTTCCTTATTCTCGCCCTCTCCTTCTCCATCCGGGTTCAATCCATCCGGATCTGCATTCGGATCCGTGGAAGCCGATTGATTCCCGGATTTATCCGATGAGCTATCACCTCCTCCAAACAACTTCTTGAACGTATCATTATTAAATGTATAAGAAAAACTGGTGCTAGTCCCTCTCAAACGGCCAATACCCTTGCCTGCTTTCCAACGGGGAATATCGACACGATGCCCATTCTCATCGTACGTATAGGTATCGAACTGACCATTCAAGTTCAACGTATAACTCTTGGATAATTTCAAACGTAAACCGACACTCAAGTCACTCCACTTAAATGAATCCGCCGCCATATTATAACTCATGCCTAACGACAGCTTATCGATCAGACTAATTTTCTTGAATCCAGTAGAGTCCTTATCCGAACGCACCTTCATCTCGATATTGTTATTTACGTCAAAACTGATATTTCCTTGTTTTCCCGTTCCCGGAACGCCATACATATTATGAGCGAACGGAGAATACGTATATTCACGATCCTCACCATTCGCGTCTTGATATACATAAGTCTCATAAAAACCAAAACGAGAAGAAGCGAAGTCCGGCTGGGCGCTTACCGTAATAGACGGCTCGAAGCGGTGACGGATCATCTCAACCTTATTACCCAAGAATGGCAACGGTTTATAAAAACCATACAAGGTAGTAGACGCAGAGATAGAAGCGTTAAAATCGTAAATACGATAAAAACCATACGTAGTGTCGCGGGCTACCAAAGCCTGTTTCTGCGTATCATATTCCTGTTCGATCTTGCTGGTGTACCAACGTTCCTTATAATTGAAAGAGGGAGAAATATTCAAGTACTTGAGCACGGAGAATGTAGCGCTTACCGGAATCGAGTGCTGCATAGCATTCTGCCAATCTTTGATCAAATTCGATTTGAATAATAAGTTTTCTTTTGTCGTTATACTATTACTAAACGTACCGGAATAACTCATGGAGATCTTCTCGTACCAACGCTCCTTCCCGACCGGATGTTTCCGCTTGAAAGGGAAGATACGACTCATCGTAACCGTCATGCTAGGCAAGGTCACGGCGATAGAAGAATCACGGGTCGTCTGGTTTATACTCATCGTACCGGAGATCGTGAACGGGTTATTCGGGAAACGTTTCGTTACGTTGATGGATGAACTCTTCGTATTCTGGTTCACATCGGCATATCCATTCGCATTCGGGTATAAACTGTTCTGATTATTACGGTCATACGAAGAGGTCGAGAAGTTTACGCTCGCCGAGAAAGACAGATAAGGATTCGCCTTAGGGTCTTGCGTATGCGTCCAGTTAACCTTGAAGTCCTTGGATAAATTATAGTCTGGCAAGCCCTTATCTCCCAATTTCGTCACCAAATAAGAAGCATTAAAACTGCCCGAGAATTTATAACGTTTGCGGTAAGCCGACTTGGCCGACAATCCCCAAGATCCCTTGGTATAAATCTCTCCCAACAAAGCCAAGTCCATATAATCGCTCAAGGCGAAATAATATCCACCGTCACGCAAGAAGAAACCTCTGGTAGACTCGTCTCCGAAAGTCGGCATAATAATACCGGATGAATATGTACTCGAGAACGGGAAGAAACAGAAAGGTAACCCGATCGGATACAACGGCACGTCCTCCAAGACCAGATAGACCGGACCCGTTACGATATTCTTTTTCGGGCGCACCTTCGCTTTCGTCATCTGGATGTAAAAGTGAGGATGCTCATGCTCGTCGCAGGTCGTATACTTACCACCCACCATGTTCAAGATATCCCCTTCCATCTTTTTCGTTCGCCCGGCGGTAACATACCCTTCGCCCTGCTGGGTAATCACGTCCGTGATATATCCTTTCTTGGTACCAAAATTATACCGCATCGTCTTCGACTCATACTGCTGATCGCCCTCCTTAAACAACGGATAGCCAAACTCCTGCCCGATAGAGTCGAGTCCAAACTTAGCGAACACGATGCTACTATCCATATTCATCTCAATCAATTCGGACTGCAGCTCGATATTCTGGTATTTGACATCGCCTTCCCCGTAAAGATATGCCCAGTTGCCAGCCGTCATCACGATAGAATCGGTCGCTTGATAACTGACCGGAGCATCTAGCCCGGTCTGCTTTTCTGGAATCGAATCTCCCGCTAACGTTGTACTATCCGTAGGAGCCACCAAGAGAGAATCAGTCTGCGCCAAGCTATCGGCAGGAGCGACAATCTCCTGCGCCTGCACGCCCAAGCCTCCCAAGAGGAAAACGAATAGAATGATTAGGACTCTATATATCAAAAACATTACTTCGTTCTTTGCAGTGTGTTACAGCGTGCAAATGTATAATAAATAAACGAGCCCTTATGCTTTTATTCCCCTAAAAAGAGTTTACACCAGTGTTCAAACTGCTCAACTGTCTCATTTCCATACTTGGATAAGCTCTGTTTTATCTTATCAGCCGGTTTCTCTTTCGTCAATTTAGTCTTGCTAAAGAATTTATCAGCGAAACAGATCAATTGTTCTTCCAATGACACGGGACGCATATCCCGATGTGGAACAGGCAGGTTCCGTTCCTCGATCATGGCAAGCGAAAGCCCCGTTCCCGTATGCCTCTCGCAAACTAAGGCGTGGCGAGGATACCCCTCTTTCCGCATTAAATCGGCTCCCAGATAGCCATGGCAGATATAATCGGCCTCCCCATGGCAATCGATATCCGGTGCGTTACACAAAAAGATCCCTATGTCATGCAACATCGCCGCTTCCTCAATAAAAGTCAGATCCAGATTCATCTCCGGATGCAAACGGGCCAATGCTAATGCCTTATCCGCCACGCTGCGGCTATGAGTCACCAAAATCCGGTAGGCATCCGAACTTTCCGGATAATATTTCTTTATTATATCAAGAGGTTTCATCCTATTTATTTTTTTGCGAGACAAAAATAAACAATCTCTCTCACATATACTACTTCTCATCACTGATACCCCTGAAACCAATTGCCCAGTTTCAAATCTTTTATATCCGCACCTGTTTCCCGTTCGCCTCTCAAATACTCAGAGAAGTAATCGACCATCCGCCAGTAATAATACTCATTATAGTCATCAAAATGATGACGTTTTCCCGGTACGATCAACATATCAAAGCGTTTGCCAGCCTTGATCAACTCGTCCACGACAACAATGGTATTCGCCGGATGCACATTATTATCGATATCGCCATGGATCAATAACAGATGGCCTTTCAAATTCCTCGCCAATTCCTGATTGGTCGGGATGCGAATATCGAACGAGATATTTCCCATATCATCCGTGATCTCCTTTACCCCATGATGTTTCTCTCCCCACCACCGGTTATAAATGTTATTGTCATGATTGCCGGCACAAGATACCGCTACCTTAAAGAAATCCGGATAAAGCAGCATAGCCGCTGTAGACATGAAACCGCCACCGGAGTGTCCGTGTATGCCGACCCGGTTGATATCCATGAATTTATATCGAGCGCACAACTGCTCAATAGCTACTTTATGATCCGCCATCGGATAATCACGCAAATTTCCATATCCATAATTATGATACCACTTGGAGCGACTGGGATGCCCTCCCCTATGTCCCATGCACACCACGACAAATCCGGCTTGCGCCAAACGATCCGTACGAGGATTCATCGGGATGTAGCGAAAGAAAGTTCCCTCCTGTTGCGGTCCGGGGTATACATAGTTAATGACCGGATATACTTTCGTGGAATCAAAATCAAAAGGCTTATACATGACACCATACAAATCGGTCACCCCGTCGGCCGCCTTTACCGAAAAAGGCTCAGGGAATTTATAACCTGCCATGAATAATTGGGAGAAGTCACTCTCCTCCAAGGTCATCAATCGGTTACCTTGGTTATCATACAATGCCGTAGCCGGGATCGTATTGACACGAGAATAGTTATCCACGATATATCGCATGGATTTATCCATAGAGACCAGGTGGAAATAATCGCCCGGAGTAATCAGCTTTAAGCCCGAACCATCCAGATTCACCCGATACAAATGCTCGTAATAAGGAGTCGTATCTCCCTTTTCCCGGGCATTCGCCTTGAAGTAAACGACTCGATTCTTACTGTCCACGTCTACGATGGCGTCCACATGCCAAGGTCCTTTGGTGATACGGTTTTTCAAATTTCCTTGCGCGTCATATAGATACAGATGCGCCCAACCATCCCGTTCGCTCCAATGGATCAATTCCTTACCATTATCGGTCATCGCTAGCGGGCGGGTTTCCATAGAGGTATTTAGACGTTCCTCAATGATCGCTTTTACCGAATCCTCCCCGATCGTATACGAACAGATATCCACCCGTTTCATATCCCGGCTGACACGGGTCAAATAGAAGGTCTGGTTATCTCCCAACCAGATCGAGTTCCGAGTGAGTCCCGTACGCTCCTTATCCGGTTTGGAGGCTAGATTAATTATTTGATCTTTAAAACAATCCACCCGGATTTCTTTCCGCTTTCCGGCATTTTCCAAATCAAAGAGATATAAATGAACGATTGGAGAACCCGCCTCTCCCGGCATCTGATATTTATAGGTCTCAAGTGTAGGACGAGGTTTGGCGATCGAGTTAATCACCCATAAATCTTGCACCTCACGTTGATCCGACAAAGTCGCGACGAAATAACGACCATCGGGAGACCAGTTCCCCATTACATATTTCCGCTTATGGTCACATAAAGTATCGGTATTCAAGAAGGTCCGGGGCATACCAAAGCCAAAATCTTTTTCGCCATCCGTAGTCAAGGCGATCTCGGATATCGTCTTATCCTCCGGATTCTTCACGGCCTTCTCATAATCCTCATAACTCATGACATACAGGTTCAAATCTTTTGCGAAGACGACCCGCTTTTTATCCGGCGATATATTCGCCCAACGGATTTTAGCAGGAATCTCGTCTTTCGTAATCCGAGTCAACCGGGAGGACGGATAATCATACGAGAAAAAATAGTTCCCGTTCGTACCCTTTATCGAGAAAGTAAACGTGCGATCATCTTCCTTTAAGCGTAAATCTTCGATAGGAAGTTGTTGTCCGGTAAAAGGCTCTCTCACGATCTCGCTTATCTGTGCCGCCAACTCATCCCGATCGAATAATAATCGTTTATTTCTCGAATCGGGGTCCACCAGATACCAGTTTGTCCCCTCACTCGTCTTATACTCGTACCAGAATTTGTTACTATTATTAAAATAATTGGGGGTAAGGGTATAAGAGAAAAGTAACTGTTCCGCATTCGACGGGGCGAAACGGCGTGCTTGCGTATATTCCGGTAGGACATCTTGCGCATAGGTGAAAGACGCCCATGATAAACTCAAGAAGGCTACCGCATAAAAAAGTGTTTTTACATTCATATTCTAGTATTGTCTGTTATTCGCCTCAAAAGTATAAACTTTCTGTGAAAAACATTTCGTACTTTTGCGGTTAGTATACAGTTATTATATATGTAATGAAACAGATCTTTATATTTCTAGTCATACTTTTTAGCCTGACGCCAACGGTCTATTCACAAAACGCCCCGTTAAAGCTAGGTGCCGAGCGGATGGATGTCGTCACTCGTTTACTGAAAGGCAAGCGGGTAGGATTAGTGGTCAACCAGACTTCCATCTTGGAAAAGCGGCAGATTCATTTATTAGATGCGCTAGTAGCGGAAGGCGTAGACGTTAAGAAGGTGTTCGCTCCGGAACATGGATTCCGGGGAACCGGTGATGCCGGAGAGGAGATAAAAGACAGCCGAGACTTGAAAACAGGCATCCCCATCATCTCTATTTATGGGAAAAACAAGAAACCGTCCGCCGAGCAACTGGGCGACCTCGACGTGATTGTTTTCGATATACAAGATGTAGGTGCCCGTTTCTATACCTATATCAGCACGATGCATTACGTGATGGAAGCCTGCGCCGAAAACAACAAAGAGTTTATCGTGTTGGACCGCCCGAACCCGAATGACTTCGTAGACGGACCGATCCGCCAGAAAGGATTCGAGTCTTTCGTCGGTGTCGATCCGCTCCCGATCTTGCACGGCTTGACCGTAGGAGAATTGGCATGGATGATCAATAAGGAAGGCTGGCTGAAAAGTACGCCCGATACCTGTCGGTTAAAGATCGTAAAGATGGAGAATTGGAAACACGGAGATCCCTATTGGTTGCCGGTCAAGCCCTCTCCGAACCTCCCGAATGACCAGTCTATCCGCCTGTATCCGTCGCTTTGCTTTTTTGAGGCTACGAACGTTAGCGTGGGAAGAGGAACCTATTATCCGTTTCAAGTACTAGGTTTCCCGGATCCTAAATACGGGGATTTCACTTTTACCCCGACCTCCTTGCCCGGATTCGATACCAATCCTTTGCAAAAGGATAAAGTATGTTACGGCATCGATCTGCGGGAATATCCGTTCGAAGGAGGATTAACCTTGCGATTCTTCCTCGACTTCTACAATAAAGCGGGAAAGGATCAAGCCTTTTTCTTCTCCCGTCCGAACTGGTTCGATTTATTGGCAGGCACAAAGCAGCTCCGCTACCAGATCGTAAGGGGCTTATCCGAGAAAGAGATCCGGGAAAGTTGGAAACCCGAGCTGGATCAATACAAGGCCATGCGTAAAAAGTATTTACTTTATCCGGACTATCCTACTCAAAATAAAAAATAAGAACGAATGAATTATTGGGAATCGCATACCCAAGTCGCCGTACGTTTCCGCCGATTCGACCGGAAACGTTACGCCGTGTTCCGGAGTATGCACAAAGTCATTAACATTGGAGTCGTAACAGCAAGTACGCTACTATTCGCCCTGCCCGACACGGCGCAAGCTCAAAAGACAATCGAGCCTAACCGGACCGGCGAGGAAGCTTCCGTAGAGCTGGAAGAGGTAGAAGTTACCGCCTCCCGTGCGCCTATCGCACGGAATCAAGTGACCAAGATCGTGACAGTCATTCCCGCCCGTGAGATCGCGGCGGCACCTGTCACCAGTATCCAGGATCTTTTAGAATATGCCGCGGGAATAGACGTCCGGCAACGAGGAGAAGGAGGCACCCAAGCCGATATCTCCATCCGGGGAGGGACGTTCGACCAAATAGCGGTTCTCTTAAACGGGGTCAACCTCTCCAACCCACAAACTGGCCATTATAGTTTTGACCTCCCGGTGAATCTCTCGGACATAGAGCGCATCGAGGTGGTATCCGGCCCTTCTTCCCGTATATTCGGGGCCAGCGCTTTCGCCGGAGCGATCAATATCATCACGAAAACAGGAAAAGAGAACAGGATCTCGACCGACAATTACGCTGGAATGCATAAGCTCTGGAAACTGGAAGCTGCCATCAATCACGCGACCACTCATTTCGGACAGCGCCTTTCCGCAGGGTATGCCTCGTCCGGAGGGTATATAGACAATACAGACTTCAAACAATTAAATCTTTTTTGGCAATCGGAACTTAAAAGCGAGGAGGCCGATTTCCAATTCCAAGCTGGATACAACGACAAAGGTTATGGAGCGAATAGCTTCTACTCCGCTTCCTACCCCAACCAATACGACAAGACTCGCAGCTTTTTCCTCTCCGCCGGAGGAGAAACACATGGCAAAATCAAGTTCACCCCCAAGGTATACTGGACCCGACATTTCGACCGGTACGAGTTGTTTCGTAGCGATCCCGCCGATTGGTATACCGGGCATAATTACCATGAGACGGAAGTATTCGGAGCCAACCTCAACGCCACGACACAGTGGAAACTAGGAAGAACCAGTATGGGCGTGGAATTCCGAAACGAGGGAGTAAAGAGTAACGTATTAGGCAAGCCGATGAAGGAACCGCAGGATGTTCCTTTCGAGAAAGAGGGGCAATATCTAAAAAGCGATAACCGAAGTAATATCAGCTACTTTCTTGAGCATAACGTATTATTACGCCGCTTCACGTTGTCAGTCGGGGCCTTGGTAAACTATAATTCGGCCTTAAACGAAGGGATTCATTTCTATCCGGGAATAGATGCCAGTTACCGTATCGGGGACAATGTCCGTCTGTATGGGAGCTGGAACCGGGCATTGCGTATGCCGACTTTCACCGATCTTTATTATGAGGGTAAGACGAATAAAGGAAATCCGGACCTAAAACCGGAAGAAAGCGAGGCTTTCGAGGTCGGACTGAAATACAACACTTACTTCCTCCGGGCTCATATAGCCGGCTTTTACCGAAAAGGCAAGAACATGATCGATTGGGTGAAAGAGAAACCGGAAGATATCTGGGAAAGCCGAAATCTGACAAAAGTCGATAACCTTGGTTTCGAGACTAACCTGAGTTTATTACCGAGGGAACTGGGCAATGAACGGTTCTTTATCCGGAAAATAGAACTGGGATATGCGTTTATCCATCAAGACAAGGATAGTGAGGGGTATATATCGAATTATGCGTTAGATTATCTGAAGCACAAGTTCACGGCTCAATTAAGCCATTCTATCTGGAAAGGTTTTTCGGCCACTTGGTATGTCCGTTGGCAAGACCGGGCCGGCAGTTATACTAAATACGAGAATCTTAAGCCGGCTTATGAGGAACCTTACGCTCCTTATTGCTTAGTAGATATGAAAGTAAATTGGGAATATCAGCGGTTAAATCTATATGCGGAGTTAAATAATCTGCTCAATTCCACTTATTATGATCTGGGAAATATCCCCCAACCGGGTATTTGGTTTAAGGCTGGATTCCGTTATAGTTTCAAATATTAATACCCAGTTGTAGAGACGGGGCACGCCCCAGTCTCTACAACTGGGTGATTTTATTTTTGCTTTTTGATCACCAACAACTTATCATTATTGGTCCCGAACAAAGCGATTTCCGTAACAGGAGCCGCCTCACCCTGTGCCTCAAAGCGCACCACCTTATTAAGCGCTTCTAGCAACTCCCGCTCGCCGTTCATATCCGGGCAAGCCATTCGGGTAGTCGCTACCTGTGGGAACTTAATGATATTTCTATAAGCATCATTATATTCGATCTTCCCCATCAACCGATTGCAACCGGCATTTCCCGAAAGCCCTTGACGAGCCACGTCGAACACCAAAACCTGATGAGTCTCCTCGGGATTCAACGTCTTACCGTTCATCTCCACGACACCCCATTCACCATCCAGATCCGAGAAAGAAGCTACCACCGCTTTCTTGGATTTACAGCCGGCGAACAAACCGACGCCTACCAAAAGCAGGCAAATATAAAAAAGACCTTTTCTCATTAATTTCTCTCCAATACTAATAATACATTACCATCTTGGTCTACCAACAACATCTCATTCTCATCTTTTCCGGCCTTCACGGAACGAACCTGATCCATCGATTGAAGCACGCTCGTCTCCAAATCCATATTCGGACAAGCCATCATAGTCGTAGCGCCCGGAGCGATCGTAATAGAAGATACATCTTCCGGATCTAACGTGATCGTCGTATTGAATAAATTACAGCCTGTATTTCCATGTAATTTCTTCTCAGCCATATTGAAGTCCATCTGCGGCAGGCCTTCTTCCAAGACTTTCTCACCTTTCACTTCTACCACATTCCATTTACCTTCCAACTTCTTCACATCTGTCTTGACGTCTGAACAAGAAAACATCATCCCAACGAAAGCGGGAAGCAAAAACGCATAAAACAATACCTTTTTCATCTTCATCATAATCTTTTATAAAATATCTATTGTAATTAGTAAGACGCAAATAGAAGGCGAAATGTTCCCAAGAGCACCCTGTTTTAGCTTATATTAACAGGATTCTTGATTAACATCCTCTTTTTCCACTTCTGCGTTCGCCACCGCAAACAGAGTACCGCTCCCCTGGAACACTCGTCCAAAGCAAAAGCGAACCACATCCCCGCTAAGCCTAATCCGAACACGATACCGAATATATACCCGCAGAACACGGCAAAGAACCACATACAGAATAACTCGATAATTACCGGGACCACAACGTCGCCTACCGAACGCAAGCAGAATAAGAACAGCAGTACCGTGGCCCGCCCTTGCTCCAAGAGTACATCTACCAGCAAGGCTCCCATCGCGATCGTTATGATTGCTTGATTCTCAGTAAATATCCCCAATAAAGGACGTCCCAGCAGATAAACCCCGGTACTAGCGACTAACGTAATCAGCAACGACCTCCTCCAAGCATACCAACTCAATAAATAAGCGGCTTGCTTCTTCCTCGCGCCCACCAAATTGCCGGTACAAATAGAAGTAGCTTGCGCGATCGACAAAGAAAAGATATAGCCGATTATCACGATATTCATCACATAAACACGAGCTGTCAAGTACTCATTACCCAGCATATTGATAAAGTAGACAATCGTCACCTGCGAGGCATCATACGAGATTTGTTCCGCTGCCGAAGGCAAACCGATCTTCAACACATCTTTCAACTTCTGAAACGGGAACGGACGGAAATAAGCCAAAGGGATACGAGGCACCAACCGCTTGAACAGCATGATAAACAAAAGTGTCATCGCCACTCCCCGGCAAACAGAGGTAGAGATAGCCGCTCCTTGTACACCGAGGGCAGGGAAACCAAAATGGCCAAATATCAACGCATAATTTCCAAACACATTCAATACATTGATCAGCAAGGTCACCTGCATCGCGTAATTCGGCTTGTTCGCCGCACGGAGCACCGCCGATATCGTAAAACTAACCGCTTGGAAGAAGCCGAACCCTCCGACAATGTGCATATAAGTCTCAGCGTCCGGCATCAGATCCGGACGGATATCCATCAGGACCAACATCTCCCTACCGAACAAGAAAAGCATCAAGCTGATCAAGCAACCTACGCCGGCGTTAAACAACAAGGAGGTTCCTAACACCTGAATAAAACTCTTATTATCTTTCGCCCCGAAATAAAGGGCGCACATGACGGAAGTTCCGGTCGTGGTAATATTGAACAGCAGGAATACCATGTTCAGCAATTGATTAACCACACCTACCGCCGCCACCGCATTATCGGAATGATGGCTCAACATAAGCGTATCCACCACGCCTAAAGTCAACATCAGCAAGGTTTCCAGAAAGATAGGCCCTGTTAATTTAAATAATTTGCCTCTCAGCCCTCTCGGGGCACGGAATAGTCTATACATGTCCATTGATCTGCTTTCTACCTAAACACCTTTTTTACGAGTCCGCGAAGGTACAAAGCTTTACGCTAAATAGGTTTCGCTATTTCTATTATTTTCCGTAAGTTTGTATCTGGTTGAATAATTTTTGATGAACAAACGAAGACAAATGGACAAGAAACTACCTATATGTATCGTATTAGCCATGTTGATGAGTTGTTTCTCCTGCAAACAACCCCAACAGTCCACGGAAGACGCGGACATGGATACGCAGTGGGTGGATAGCTCACAACATCTGTATCAATACGGCATCTGTATCGATTCCTTGGAGGTAAAAGAGTATTTGATGAAAAACGGGGATAATCCCGCCTCCATCTTCTCCGGGCTGGGCTTCACGGCCTTGAAAGCAGACAGTATCAGCAGGGCATCCACCCATGTCCTCGATCCGACGAAACTGCGAGCCGGCATGCATTATTACACATTTTCCACGGTAGATTCCTTAGAGACGATTCGATATATCGCCTTCGCCAAGTCGCTGACCGATTATGCCGTAATCGACTTGACCGGAGATACGATCAACGCCTATGAATTTAATAAGCCGATCACCCTCAAGAAAAAATATACGGAAGGAGTATTAAACTCTTCCCTATGGAACGTGATCAAGGCCAACGGAGGTGATCCGTATCTGGCGATCAAGATATCGGACGTGTACGCTTGGCAAATCGATTTCTTTGACATCAAGGATGGAGACTCTTTCAAAGTTCTATACAATGAGGCTTACATCGACGATACCACCGCCTTGAGCATCGCCTCTATCGAGGGGGCGATCTTTACGCATCAAGGCAAAGAGTTTGTAGCGATTCCTTTCACCCAAGACAGTATCTTCGAATACTTCGATGAGGAAGGGAACAGCCTTCGCAAAGCGTTCTTGAAAGCGCCATTAGACTTTTTCCGGATCACATCCCGTTTTACGAACGCTCGTTTCCACCCGATCCTCAAACGATACCGGGCGCATCATGGGGTTGATTACGCGGCACCGACCGGCACACCGGTACGCAGCATCGGAGCTGGTACGGTTATCGCCAAGGGATATCAAAACGGCGGGGGCAATTTCCTGAAAGTGAAACATAACTCCGTATACACCACGACTTATATGCACTTAAGCCGCTTCGCCAAAGGAATCCAAGTAGGCAGCCATGTGCAACAAGGCCAAGAGATCGCTTATGTAGGCTCCACCGGACTCTCTACCGGGCCGCACCTAGACTTCCGTATCCATAAGAACGGGCAACCTATCGATCCGCTAAAAATGGAAGCTCCCCCTTCTGAACCGGTGAAACCGGCCTATAGGGATAGTTTCGCTTTGGTCAAGCAGCAAATCTTGGCGGAAATAGATAGCTTTCATGTAGCCACAGTTAGTAAAGCATCTGTTATATATGAGAAAGATAGTATCAACCATTTAAATAACTAGCGTATGAAATTCTTGGGGAATATAATATGGTTACTCTTCGGAGGGATTATAACAAGTGTAGAATATCTGATATCCAGCCTAATACTAATGATAACGATCATTGGTATACCTTTTGGCCTCCAGACCTTAAAATTAGCGATACTGGCTTTATGGCCTTTTGGCAGCCGTGTCGTAGACGAGGGGAATTCCGGAGGATGCTTGTCACTTATCATGAACATTATCTGGATATTCGTCGGAGGCTTTTGGATTTGCCTTACGCATCTAGGATTCGGCCTTTTGCTATGTATCACGATCATCGGCATCCCTTTCGGCATGCAACATTTTAAGATGGCAGCTTTAGCCTTGGCTCCTTTCGGAAAGAGCATCCAATAAGGGAACGTCTGACTTTTCTGTAGAAGACAGACATCCGGCAAGAATTTAAGATAGGATAAGGTATTATACCTATTTCTTTCTATACCTATACGTTCTCGCTCCTTATTTTATTTTCTAATTCACGTCATGGTCTGTACAGACCACAACGTGAACTATACAAATCACGCCGTGAACTCTACAGACCACGGCGTGATCTGTAGAATTATACTAGATATTCAAATGAATTCATCCGATATCTTTCAAGTATTCATAAGGAAGGAGGGAAGTATAAATAGCGTTCATATACATCTCCCTCATAGGGCCTAGGGGCGTTATAGCTCGATCTGGGAAACCGAGACCGGAGTATTCATGAAGATAGAGGCCGCCTCAGAAAACTTCTCTGCCGACTCCGTGGTAAGAAAACGGCAACTTCCTCCCTTCGTGAGTTTACGATCCATTTCCGGGTGACGCCCTAAATAATCTCGCAAACTCTCCGCTACATGCTCGCCTTGCGAGAATAGAGTGATGCCGGAAGGAAGAAAAGCACGGATCTTATCCATCAAAAGGGGATAGTGAGTACATCCCAAGATAAGCGTATCGATTTGCGGATCTACGGATAATAGATGGTCGATATGCTTTTTCACGAAATAATCCGCTCCCGGGGAATTAAACTCATTATTCTCCACCAAAGGGACCCACATGGGGCAAGCCTCGCCTGTCACTTGGATATGTGGGTACATCCTGCCGATCTCTATCGTATAAGAATTGGACGTAATCGTACCGCTCGTACCTACGATACCGATATGTTTGGTACGGCTGATTGTATCCACTAACTCAACTGTAGGACGGATGACTCCCAATACACGACGATTGGGGTCCCATGTAGGCAAGTCTTTTTGTTGGATCGTACGAAGCGCTTTCGCGGATGCCGTATTACAAGCCAAGATCACCAATTGGCAACCCGACTCAAACAGACGCGATACCGCCTGACGGGTAAATTGATAAACGACCTCGAACGAACGGGTTCCATAAGGAGAACGTGCGTTATCGCCCAGATAAACGTAATCATAACCGGGCATCAACTGATGAATCTTATCGAAAATCGTAAGTCCGCCATAACCTGAATCAAAAAGACCGATCGGACCGGGAGTTTGTGGAAACATATCAGAAACCTTCTTTTATAAAGTACAAAGGGTGCAATCCTTTCGGAAAACACCCCCTCTTTTATTCTATAGAATAAATTTTCTTGCTAATTACAAACCGAGTTTCGTACGAACAAACGGAGTTGCGTCTACCGCGTTAGTACCCGTATAAAGCAAAGCTGCCGGATCGATGATATACGTATATCCCTTCTCCTCGCCTACCTTCTGGATAGCCTCGTGCAACTTCTGTTGGATCGGTTGCAACAATTCTTGTTGTTTCTTTTGTACGTCTTGCTGAGCTACCTGAACGAAGTTATCCATACGTTCTTGGATATCTTGAATCTCTTGCATTCTTCTCAACTTGATATTTTCTGTCAATGAATCTTGCTGCGCTACGAAGTCTGAATATTTCTTTTGGTATTCATCTTGCATTTGCTTCAATTCAACTCTATATTTCTCATTCAAGTCTGCCATTTGTTTTTCCATACCAGATACCTCCGGCATAGCCATAAACACCTCTTGAGTTTTTACAAACGCAATTTTAACTTCCTGAGCGATAGCTCCCAACGGGAGAATCATCAACAATAAAACAATAAGTTTCTTCATTTTTACTATATAATTACTTTGTTATTAATCAAGCTTTCACACTTTTCATGCATAAAGCGCACAAATGTAAGCATTTATTTTGAATATCCTAACTTAATCAGCACTTCATTACTGATATCGATCTTCGGAGAAGCGAAAATAATGCTCATAGCTGAAGCTCGATCCCAAACAATTTGATATCCCTTGTCTTCCGAGATTTCTTTCACCGCATTATACACCTCGTCTTGAATCGGTTTCATCAAACTCTCGCGTTTCTTATATAACTCACCCTCAGGACCGAAATATTTACGTTTCAGATCTTGCGCCTCTTGCTCTTTCTTCACGATCTCTTCCTCACGTTTCGTTTTCATCTCGGCGGAGAGGAATACCAGATCGCTCTGATAATTCTTATACATATTCTGAGCTTCTTGCTGAATCGCTTCCACCTCATTTTGCCATTTCTTGGAAACTTGGCTCAACTGCTCATTGGTCATTTCGTAAGCCGGAATATTCTTCAATATATATTCCATGTCGATTAAAGCGAACTTCTGTGCCATGCCGGCAAAAGAACAAAGCAACATCAGACAGCTCAATGTGATAATCTTTTTCATACTCTCTTTATTTATAGTTCTACTTTATGACTGCAAATATAACAGAGGGTTTACTTACAGCCTACCAATATTCGTTAAAAGTATTTATTTAAATGTAGAGACGGGGCGTGCCCCGTCTCCACATACGGAACACGCCCCGTCTCTACATACGAAGCTATACCCGATCTATATTTTAGAATTCCTGTCCGATGATAAAGTGCAGGTTACTACCGCTACGTTTACCATTAGATCCATAATTCGGCTCGTCGAAACCATAAGCCCAGTCGAGTCCCATCAAACCGATCATCGGCAAGAATATACGGACACCGACACCGGCGGAGCGTTTCAAGTTAAACGGATTAAAATTCTTCAAATCAGTCCAAGCGTTACCAGCCTCCACAAATACCAATCCGTAGATCGTAGAGGAAGGCTCCAGCAAGAACGGATATCTCAACTCCATAGCCAAACGAGAATAAGCGTATCCATAAGAGTTGTAACCACCATTACCGGCGATACTACCATTCTCATAACCTCTCAAACCGATCGTTTCCTGAGCATAGGTACTGGAGTAACCACTCATACCGTCACCACCCATATAGAAGGTCTCGAACGGAGACTTCTTATTTTTATTATAAGTACCTAAGAAACCATACTCAACACGGGTCATCAATACCGGCGTACGTTTCACGGTCAACGGAGCCAACGGAGAGAAGATCTTCGCTTTGAACTTCCATTTATGATACTCGATGAATTTATACTTATCCGGGTCTGAGCTTGACATCGACGCATAATCCTTACCATCGAATAAAGAGTAAGGAGGCGTAGCAGCTACAGACAACATGAATTGTGAACCCTTACGAGTATACAACGGGTTATCGATAGAGTTACGTTGCAACATCAACTCCAAGTTGATATTATGGCAATTTCCGTTATTAACCAAGAAATAGTCCCAATCATGCATCATATACAGCTGATAGTTCAACGTCGCCATGAACTGGAAGTAGTCATCCGGCCAATTCAAGCGTTTACCATAACCGGCCGCTAAACCGAACATCATGATAGACTTATCCGGGTCGTAAGCATACTCATAACTATTATTGTAACCATAATTGCCGTAATAGTTGCTACCATAGCCATAACCGCCCCCATAATAACCGGGATAACCATAGCCATAGCCCGGATAGCCATAACCATAACCGGAATTGGTCAAGTAATTGCTACTGATATCGGTTTGCTTTGAGAAATAAGCGCTGACAGACAATGTATTCGGTCGTTTACCGCCGAACCAAGGATCCATGAAGGAGATGCTGTAAGCCTGATAGTAACGCCCATTCGTCTGGCCGCTCAAGGTCAATGTCTGTCCCTCACCTTGCGGGATGATGCCCTTATAGGTTTTCGGGTTTAAGAAGTTCTTCATAGAGAAGTTCGTAAACTTCAAACTTAACTTACCGATCACACCCGTCTGTCCCCAACCTGCGGAGAACTCGATCTGGTCATTCGCCTTGGAAACCAAGTTATACTCGATATCCACGGTTCCATTCTCAGGATCAGGCAGCGGCACCGGATTCATGTTTTCCGGGTCGAAGTGTCCCATCTGGGCCAACTCACGAACGGAACGCATCAAATCCTCGCGGCTGAACAACATACCCGGCTTCGTACGCAACTCACGGCGAACGATATCCTCATACAGACGGTCATTACCATTAATGATAATACGGTTGATCGTCGCTTGCGGACCCTCTTGGATACGGATCTCTAACGAGATAGAGTCATTCGCTACATCCACCTCTACCGGATCGGCGTTGAAGAACAAATAACCGTTATTAAAATAGACATTCGAAACGGCATCCTCATCCGTACTCAAACGTTCGTTCAATTTCTTTTGATTATACACCTCGCCCGGTTTCATACCCAGCACGGCCATCAAATAGTCCGTAGAATATTGCGTATTACCCACGAAGCGAATATCTTTCAAATAGTATTTCTCACCTTCATCCACTTTCAAGAAGATATCTACCTTCTTCTCGTTAAAGTTCGCTACGCTATCGGACAACAATACGGCGTCGCGATAACCATGCTCGTTATATTTAGCGATTATATTTTTCTTATCGTTCTCATATTCCTCAGTCGTGAACTTCTTCGTGCTGAACATCTCCATGATACTGGTTTTCCAGTCGTTCGGCAAGCTGAACTTCTCGTTCGTCTTCTTCATCGCCTTCTTCAACTCCCGGGCGGTCAGTTTTTCGTTACCCTCAAAATAGATACGATGGATCTTGGTCTTTTCATTCTTATCGATATTGATATCCACGATCACCTCACCTTCATTCGCGGGATCGTCCTTTTGCTCGATCTCGACATCCACGTTCTTAAAGCCTTTGCCATCGAAGAACTTCTGGATCACGATCTTGGCACGGTCCATAACGTTCGGCGTCACCTGGAAACCTTTCTTCAAGCCCAGCTTCGCCTCCAAGTCCTCACGCTCGCCTTTCTTGATCCCGTGGTAATTGACTTGCGAGATACGCGGACGCTGCTTCAGCTGGATCTCCAGCCAAATCTGGTCGCCCTCGATCTTCGTCGCCAATATCTTCACATCCGAAAACAAGCCATGTTTCCAAAAACGCTTCACTGCTGTAGTGATCTCCTCTCCCGGTACGGTAATCTCATCGCCTACCGACAAGCCCGAGAAGCCGATCAACACAAAATCATCATAATTCTTGATACCCGTAATCTTTATATCCGCGATCTTGTATTTCTTCGCGGCCAACGAGTACGAAATGACCGGCACTTCTGCCGGCGCCTCAACTTGGGTAGTGTCTATTTCTTGGGCAAACGCACCGCAAGCGAAACCCAAGCAAATAAAAAACAGCACTATTCTTTTGTACATATAACAGCTATTGTTTATAAGATTAATTGCTCACTTGTCTTACCGAAACGACGCTCACGTTGCTGGTAATACAATATAGCCTCATACAACTCTTCTTCTCTGAAATCCGGCCAAAACACATCCGTAAAGAAGAATTCAGCATATGACAACTGCCATAGCAAGAAGTTACTGATGCGTTTCTCTCCTCCGGTCCGTATCAAAAGATCGGGATCGGGGATATTTTTGGTCGTCAAGTGGTCCGAGACCATAGCCTCGGTTATATCATTGGGGTTTATTTTCTGTTCCAAGACCTCTTGGGCGAGTTGCCTAGCCGCTCTGGTGATCTCCCACCGGGAAGAATAACTAAGCGCCAGAACAAGTGTGGTTCCCGTATTCGCCGAAGTCGTATCGATACATTCTTGCAATGTATTATAAGCATCCTCACGCAAGCGGGAAAGGTCGCCTATGGCGGTAAGGCGAACGTTTTTCTTCATCATGTCCGGAGTCTCCCGGTGAATGGCGGAGACCAACAAGCTCATCAATGCTTGGACCTCTTCTTCCGGACGATTCCAGTTCTCGGTAGAGAAAGTGTACAACGTCAGATATTTCAATCCGAGTTGAGTGACCGCATCCATAATCTTACGGACCGAAACGACGCCTTCCTGATGCCCGAAGCTACGGTCTTTCCCCTTCGCCTTGGCCCAACGTCCGTTCCCGTCCATAATAATTGCCACGTGCCGTGGCAAGCGATTCTTGTCTATTTTCTCAATCAACGACATTTTTTATCTTACTAATATTCACTTATATTTTTCGCATTGTTACAAGTACGGCACCTCGGGCCGAAATCCCATGTAACAGACAACAACAAGAAAGAGTACCAATCTTTATTCTTAAGAGCGCTACCCTTAACACCATACGGATCGTCCAACATGTCCTTTCCCTCTAGGCCATCGCCAAATAACTTACGAAACGAGAACTCGCACCCTAAATTAAGGCGGTTCTTGATCTTATATTTCATGCCCACGCCTAAAGGAATATTCGGGCTGGCGAAAGTCTTCCCGCCACCCGGAGCCACCGTCAGCCCAATGCCCACCAAGACATAAGGAGAGAAACGCTTCGCTCCCGCATAGTCGAACTTATCGCTATACGGGAAAAAGTTGAACTCCGCCTGTCCCCCCAACTCCATGATACTACGGTTGAAAGAGGTTTGGGCATTATTCGGAAAAACGTTCTCCATACCTTCGGTCTTACCGGAAACCTGTCCCCACATCAAGTTGGCTTTCAAGGCCCAACGAAAGTTGATGTTATACCGGAACACGGCTCCCACCGCCGGATTCATTCCTTTAAATATCGTATTCTTGTTGGCGTCGCCCATATAAAAGGCGCCACCAGCCATACCACCGATCTCGTACTTATATTCCTGCGCCCAAAGCGTAGGGATCGTACCCGCCAATAGGATGATTATGAGAAGCCGCTGAAAAAAAGTTGAAGTCATAAGCCTTGCTGTTATATATACCACACTTCTTTTTCTAACGCTAAAAGCCTCATAAAATTATACATCTCCTATCGAACTTTTCTATTCCTTCGGGATCAAACGATTGATACGGCCTCTCCAAAGTTGGTTCAAGTCATTGGAACCAGTGCTGATCTTTCCTCCGAAAATGTTCACGAAATTCTCTTTATCCACAATAATTGAGGAAAAGCCTCTCGCCGCATAGTCGGTCGGTAACACCACCATCGAGTCGATCAACGACCAAGAAATACCATAATCTATCGATTGATACATATCTTTCAATGCCTTGTTCGAAGCGTCGATACCTCCGATCAAGAAAAACTTATCGTCATAATTCGTGATCATCGCTCCCTCACGCTTCGTGAAGTTTGCGTCACCGGAAGCCATCAACGCCCAAGAGATACCATCCATGGTCGCCCAAGTCGTATTAACCACTTGGTTGTCCACGGTACGTCCGCTGGCAGTCATCAAGTACTCATGATACATTGCGGCATATTGGAGATTGCTAAATCCGGTAACAGGGAATCCGCTAGGCACCGCATCTCCGGCGATCCACTCCATGGATTCGTTCATCGCATAGAACGCTAGCTTTCCTTCCTGATCCACGATCGTAGCTAAGGCGGAAGGCTGTTTCGTGCCCTGCTTCACGCTACCCAAAACGTATTTCACGGAAGGGGCGTTCTCTACAGCGCTCCAAGTCAAGCCATCCTCGGATCTATATAAAGTGCCATTTGTAGCCGGCACATATAAAGCATTGTTATACTCAGTAATCTGGGAGATCAAAAGCCCATCGGAAGGCAGACCGGTCAAGGATAATGACTGCCAGCCCTTAGGCGCGCTTACCGGAGCGTAATATAATTGGTAAGGTTTACCGGACTCGGCGGGTTTCACATACATAAAGTAATTCTCCGATCCATTATAATCGTAGGTTACCACCTTCTGATCCTTCACGGTAATGCCAATCATAGGATTCGCGTACATACTCCAAACCATAGAGTCCGGAACCACTTGATGGATATTCACTTGCGCCATATAGACTTTTGTCGTGACTTGATCATACGCATGAACCACGAACTTTACCGGAGCGGAGAAATTAATGGAGTCTGATAAATTGTTTAAGTAATAAGTAGAGTCCGGATAAGCATACGGGCTTACCTCTATACCGCTAAGCGCATAGCTACTGGCTGCCGTAATCGTACAAACAACTTTCTCGATCTTCGTGCCAAAAGGCAGAGAGTCAATGTTAAAAATCCGCCCCGTCAGTTGGTCGATCGTAAACTTCACGGTATCCAACCCCGAGATAGAATCACTACTTAGCTTAAAAGAGGATATTTGGCAGTTCTTAACCAATTCTATATCAGTGACATCTTCTGATTTCAAACAAGAAGACAACACTAATGCAAAACAACCTGTTATAAATAGTACTAATTTATTTTTCATCAAAAACATAAGTTTGTCGCATATAAAGGCACAAAAGTAGAAACATTTTTTGCTTTCACCCTAATACCTGCTAATATTTATAATATTTTAGTTGATTATATGAGCCTTAAAATTCATAGTTATGATTTTTCGAACTCATCGTTATGATTTAAAATTTCATAGTTATGATTTTTAATGCTCATAACAGAACGTCCGGAGATGCCGCTAACAGCCTCCTTTCCAAGCATCGGCGCATGCACCCCTTGATACAGGCGAACCGGGGCCGTTTCCAACCTCGCCTCGTCCCATACATCCGCTTCCACAAAAGAATTAATCAGCTGAGTCCCACCTTCCACCAATAAGGAATCCAACTTCCGGACAGCAAGATGATCTAGCACTTGCCGGATCACCGGACCTTCGAAATCTATCCGGATATACTCCACGTTCTCTCGGTTTTCCACTTCCTTCTCCGTAAATATTAATGTACGTGAGGAACCATTCAGCAACCGATAAGAATCGGGAATAACGAGCCGGCGATCCAATACGACCCTAACCGGAGAATTACCGGACCAATGGCGCACGTTCAATGAAGGATTGTCCAATAAAGCGGTCCGTGTACCGACCATGATAGCCGCCACCTCCGAGCGAAGTTTATGCACCAAGCGGGAAGTCTCCGGAGAAGACAAAACCGTGACCGGCTCCGACACGTCCGTACGCAAACGATCGATAAACCCATCCTCACTCTGCGCCCATTTCAAGATAATATAAGGACGGCCTTTCGTTTGTAGCGTCATAAACGCCTTGTTCAACGCACGGGCTTCTTCCTCCATCACGCCTGTGACTACCTCTATCCCTGCTTCACGCAACATCCGCACGCCTCGCCCCGACACCTCGGGAAAAGGATCCAAGCAACCGACCACCACCCGTGGAATCCCTTTCCGGATAATCAACTCGGCGCAAGGAGGCGTCTTCCCATAATGAGAGCAAGGCTCCAGACTCACATAAATCGTACTGTCTTTCAACAAAGACTCGTCTTTCACGGAAGCGATAGCATTCACCTCGGCATGCGCCTCCCCACATTTCCTGTGAAATCCCTCACCGATAATACGGCCCTTATGCACAACCACCGCACCAACCATCGGATTCGGACTGACATTTCCCCTCCCTCCTTTAGCCAACTCGATGCAACGAGCCATGTATTTCTCTTCAACCTCTACCATAATCTTTGCATATAAACGGTTTTTACACTACTTTCGCGATAAAACAAGAGAAAGATATGACTGAGACCGTCGCTTACATCCGAAATTCCCTCAAAGATATTTATCCTCCCGGCGAAGCCCAAGCGCTCGTCCGGCTCATCATGGAACGTGTTTGCGGTCTTTCTACCCATCAACTCCTGTTAGGCAAAGGTAAAGAATTATCTGATACGGAGAAATTTAAAATCAAGGAGATTGTAGAAGGACTGCGTTTATACAAGCCCATACAATACTTATTAGGCATAGCGGATTTTTACGGGATGGAGTTTAAGGTGACGCCGGACGTATTGATTCCCCGCCCGGAAACCGCCGAGTTGGTCGAGCGGATCATCACGGACTACCAAGGCCAAGCCCCTCGTATATTAGATATCGGCACGGGAAGCGGCTGTATCGCTATTTCCTTGGCGAAACATCTTCCGGAGGCAGAGGTAGCGGCGGTGGATATATCACCCGAAGCGCTCGCCGTGGCCGAGGAGAACGCCCGTATGAATCAAGTTTCCGTATCCTTCCATGAATTGGATATCCTTTCCGAAGGTTATTCCAGTTTCATGCAAGAGAAACAAAATTTTCACGTACGTGAAACTAGATTTTCATGTACGAGAAACAAAATTTTCACGTACGTGAAACTAAAATCCCATACGGAGGAAACCGAAGCGTCTCTTATAGGAAGCTTAAACTGCATCGTCAGTAATCCCCCTTATATAATGTATAGAGAGAAAGCGACCATGGAAGCGAACGTTCTGGAGAACGAGCCTCATCTAGCCTTGTTCGTTCCCGACGACGATCCGCTTCTCTTCTACCGGGCCATCGCCCGCTTCGGACAAAGGCATTTGGCGGAAGGCGGGCATCTCTATTTCGAGATCAACGCCCTTTGCGGAAAAGAGACCGTAGCGATGCTACGTCAAGAGAATTACACCGAAGTCGAATTAATACAAGATTTATACGGAAAAGACCGGATCGTAAAAGCAAAAAGATGAAAGAGATAACCGAACCCGAGATGTTGCACCGGGCAGCCGCCTATTGCTCCGCCGCCGAACGCTGCATACAAGACGTACAGAAAAAGATCGATGCCGCCGGACTTCCCCCCGACGCCTCCGAGCGTATCATCGCTCGCTTGCTGAAAGAGCGGTTTATCGACGAATCCCGTTACACCCGTTTCTTCGTGAACGATAAGCTACGATTCAATAAATGGGGACGGGTAAAGATAGGCTACGAGCTTTATAAGAAAAACATCCCCTCCCCGATCCGGGAAGAATCGCTCGCCGCCATTGACGAGGGAGAATACCGCTCCATCTTACTCGATTTACTAAAAAGCAAAAAGAAATCGACAAAAGGAAAAGACGAGCGGGACCTATTCAACAAGTTACTCCGTTTCGCCGCCGGACGAGGTTTCGAAAGCCGGATCACGTTGGATTGCCTAAGCCAATTATTCAAAGGAACAGACTGCGAGGATTATGCCGACGACATGGAATAATCTGCTCAACCTGTTTTTCCCAAACTTATGTAAAATATGTAAACGACCACTCGTCGAGGGAGAAGAACAAATTTGCCTGAAATGCCTATGCGACCTGCCGCACACGGGATATCATCAACAGGCGAACAACCCCGTCGAGCAACTTTTTATCGGAAAGAACCGGATCGAATATGCCACCGCTTATCTACGATACGAGAAAGGCGGAAAAGTACAAAGCCTGATCCACTCGCTCAAATACCATGATAATAAAGAGTTGGGCTATCTACTCGGACGGCAGATAGCGAGAGAGCTCCAAGCGGATCACAGCCCGATATGTACCGTAGACCTCCTTATCCCCGTTCCCCTGCATCCCCGCAAAAAACGGCAAAGAGGTTACAACCAGTCCGAATGGATCGCCTCCGGCATCCGTTCCATATGGGATATCCCCATCGATACGCAAAGTCTAGCCCGCACCACCCACACAAGTACCCAAACTCGTAAGGCCATTTACGATCGTTGGTTAAATGTATGTTCTATTTTTAATGTCATTCATCCGGAAAGCTTAAAAAACAAACATATCCTGCTCATAGACGACGTGATCACAACCGGAGCCACGATTTCCGCTTGCGCAAAGGCTTTATCAGGGATTCCGGGCATACGCATCAGCATTTTAGCCCTGTCTGTCGCATAAATATTAATAAAAAATTAACGTACGATATTCAAGGTAATGTCATTCAGTTTATCTATTTTTGCAGACTGATATAAATATAGGATTGTATGAAAACACTGGAAAGTTTAGTAGCAGAAAAATTATTAAAGATTAAAGCCGTAAAGTTGCAACCGGCCAATCCGTTTACTTGGGCATCCGGCTGGAAATCTCCGATCTACAATGACAACCGAAAGACTCTTTCTTATCCGGTCGTTCGTAGCTTCATTAAATTGGAGTTGGCTCGTGTGATTAGTGAAAAATTCGAGAACGTAGATGCCATTGCCGGTGTTGCTACAGGCGCGATCGCTCAAGGTGCTTTAGTAGCCGATTTATTAGGATTGCCATTCGTATACATCCGCTCTACGCCAAAAGATCATGGATTGGAAAACCTTATCGAAGGAGAATTGAAACCGGGTTCTAAAGTAGTGATCATCGAGGATTTGGTATCTACCGGAGGTAGTAGCTTGAAAGCCGTACAGGCCGTACGTAACTTTGGTTGCGATGTCGCGGGTATGGTAGCTATCTTTACCTATGGATTCCCTGTAGCGGAAGCCGCTTTCAAGGACGCTAAAGTAACATTGACTACATTGAGTAACTACGACGCTGTCTTGGAAGAAGCTGTCCGTACGCATTACATCGATGAGTCTGAGATCGCGGTTCTTCAGGAATGGCGTAAAGATCCGGCTAACTGGGACCCGAAATAAGTAATAAACAAAAAGACACTCAATGACTGAAGAATTTGTGAGTGAGGTCAAACAGATCCCACACAATGATGAACGTATCTTCACGATGTTGTCCGATCTTTCCAACTTGGAACGTATCAAGGATCGCATCCCGCAAGATAAAATAAAAAATTTTGAGTTCGACAGCGATACCTGTAGTTTCGCTGTCGATCCCGTTGGTAAGATTACCTTCCAGATCGTAGAAAGAGAGCCGAATAAATTAATCAAGTTCACGACGACCAACTCTCCTGTTCCCCTTTTCTTATGGATACAATTGAAACAGGTGGCCGAGGACGACACACGGTTAAAAATCACGGTTCGTGCCGATCTGAATCCGTTCTTGAAACCAATGGTATCGAAACCTTTGCAAGAGGCTGTGGATAAAATCTCGACCGTTATCGCCTCCTTGCCTTATTAATTCCTTTTTCATTATGGCTCAGAAACTTTGGGAAAAAAATGTACAGGTAGATCATGAAGTAGATATATTCACGGTAGGTAAGGACCGTGAGATGGATCTTTACCTCGCTAAATATGACGTATTAGGCTCTATGGCGCATATCACGATGCTGGAAAGTATCGGTTTGTTGACTAAAGAGGAACTAAACGTCTTATTAGCAGAATTACGGAATATATACGCCGTAGCGGATCGTGGAGAATTCATCATCGAGGAAGGCATCGAGGATGTGCACTCGCAAGTGGAACTCATGCTTACACGTCGTTTGGGCGATATGGGCAAGAAGATCCATAGCGGGCGTTCCCGTAATGATCAGGTCTTATTGGATCTGAAGCTTTTCACCCGTTCGCAAATACAGGAATTGGTTGAGTTGGTTTCCGGCTTGTTCGACGTTTTGATCTCCCAGAGTAACCGGTACAAGGATGTACTGCTTCCCGGATATACGCATTTGCAGGTAGCCATGCCCTCTTCGTTCGGACTTTGGTTCGGCGCTTATGCGGAGAGCTTGGTAGATGATTTGCAACTTATGCAAGCCGCATACCGTATTTGCAACCGCAACCCGCTGGGTTCCGCCGCCGGATATGGTTCATCCTTCCCGCTAAACCGCCAGATGACTACGGATTTATTAGGTTTCGACTCGCTGGACTACAATGTGGTATACGCCCAGATGGGACGTGGCAAGATGGAACGCACCGTAGCTTTCGCTATGGCGGGTATCGCCGCTACGCTCTCCAAGTTGGCGTTCGACGCTTGTATGTTCAATAGCCAGAACTTTGGCTTCATTAAACTGCCGGATCAGTTCACGACCGGCTCCAGTATCATGCCGCATAAGAAGAATCCGGATGTATTTGAGTTGACACGTGCCAAATGCAATAAGCTTCAAGGCTTGCCTCAGCAAATCATCTTGATCAGCAATAATCTTCCTTCCGGTTACTTCCGGGATCTCCAGATCATCAAGGAAGTCTTCCTTCCGGCTTTCGACGAGCTGAAGGATTGCTTACGCATGGTAACTCATATGATGCGTGAGGTGAAAGTAAACGAGCATATATTGGACGATGATAAATATTCTCTCTTGTTTAGCGTGGAAGAAGTGAACCGCCGTGTCTTGGCCGGAATGCCTTTCCGTGACGCTTATAAGCAAGTAGGTTTGGATATCGAGGCCGGTAAATTCATTCCTTCGAAGAGCGTTAACCATACACACGAAGGCAGTATCGGTAATCTATGTAATGAATCAATCACCGCCATGATGCGTAGTGTGATAGGTTCTTTCTCTTTCGAACGGATGAACGAGGCTGAAAAGAAATTGATCCATGGATAAGATAAGACGGATATTTCCACTTTTGATCTTGTTTACGCTATTATCTTGCGCAGATACGATAGAGACTCGTATTCCCTATCGTATCGTTAGTCTAGAATTGGACCTCACTTATCAAGATAAGGCGTTAAATGCAATACAAGCTTACAAGATCTACACACAAGCAAATATAGATCAAGATCGTGAGCAAACAGGTTTTGGAGGCGTATTGGTCTATCATGGATTGTCCAGTAACGGAACCGGTGCATTCTTTGCGTTCGATGCCGCTTGTCCTCATGAGGCATCCGCTAATGTCATCGTAGAGGTGGACGAATCCGCCGTATACGCCATCTGCCCGAAATGCGGTAGTAAATTTGAACTTTTAAACGGTATCGGCAACCCGGTGGAAGGGCCTTGCGCTGAGGAGAAACAAGCCCTCAAACAATATGTCGTCGATACAAACGGTAATAAAATTTACATCCATAATTAAATTTTTCACCGGAAATGTTTGGTAGTATAAATATTTGTACTACCTTTGCACTCGCAAAAGAGAAACAAACAATGCGGAAGTAGCTCAGTTGGTAGAGCATAACCTTGCCAAGGTTAGGGTCGCGGGTTCGAGTCCCGTCTTCCGCTCGCTTCCAAAAGGCCTCGCTGTTCGAAAGAATAGCGGGGCTTTTTATTTCCAAAATATAATCGTATCTTTATCTTCAATTAAAGTGAGGGTTATGGAATTACGTACAGCGAATGTTACCCGATATATCATGCCTCTGCGGGAAGGCGGATCATTGCCTGCTTTAGCGGAGGCGGACGATGAGTTTAAATATGTCGTTAAGTTCCGGGGAGCCGGACATGGGACAAAAGCCTTGATAGCCGAGTTGATCGGAGGTGAGATCGCTCGTTGCTTGGGTTTCCATGTACCGGAATTGGTCTTCCTGAATCTTGACGAGGCTTTCGGGCGGTCGGAAGGTGACGAGGAGATACAAGACTTACTACAAGCAAGTCAAGGGCTCAATCTGGGATTACATTTTTTATCCGGAGCCTTAACTTTCGATCCGGTAGTCAATCGTGTAGATCCCAAACTCGCCTCACAAGTCGTATGGCTCGATGCTCTTTTGACAAATATAGACCGCACGGTCCGGAATACGAATATGTTGATATGGAATAATGAACTTTGGCTCATCGATCATGGAGCTTCCTTATTTTTCCATTTCTCATGGGTAAATTGGCAAAAACATGCGATCGGCCCTTTCATCCATATCAAGGATCATGTATTATTGCCACAAGCGACGCTGCTGGAGGAAGTAGACAAGGATTTCAAACGTATCTTAACGGAAGAGAAAATTCGTGAGATCGTAGGTCTAGTACCCGACGATTGGTTGCATTGGAACGATAGTCCCGGTACGCCTCAAGAGATACGTGATGTATATATCCGGTTCTTAATTGACCGAATCGCCCATTCTGACACGTTTATAAATGAAGTTCGACATGCAAGACAAACACTTATATGAATATGCCGTAATCCGTATCGTACCGAAAATCGAACGGGAGGAGTTTATCAATGTAGGCCTTATCATGTTCTGTAAACGGCCTAAATTCATCAAGGCTCGCTATCATGTAGACGAGAAGAAACTTCGTCTGTTCACATCAGATATAGATAAAGAATCTTTGTGCACCAATCTCCACGTTTTCGATAAGATATGTTCCGGCGCCAAGGATGGAGGCCCTATAGCTAGCCTAGATATTCCAGAGCGCTTTCGTTGGCTTACCGCCATAAGAAGTGCCTCTATCCAAACCTCACGTCCACATCCCGGTTTTTCCAACGATCTAGAACAGACATTTGAGAGATTATTTCAAGAATTAGTCTTATAGATAATAAACATAAATCTCCGTATCACGATAAAAGAAAAAAGACGGATCGTTTAAACAACCCGTCTTTCCTTATTAAATTAATAGATATTATACTTTTCCTTTTAAGTCCGCATCCATAGCGGCGGCGGCCTTACGACCGTCTCCCATCGCCAGAATCACGGTAGCTCCACCACGAACGATGTCACCACCGGCATACACATCGCCTAAAGTGGAACGCATACTGTCTTCCTCCACTACGATCGTACCCTTCTTGCTCACCTCCAAGCCTCCAAAGGCACGGGGTATTAATGGATTCGGAGATACACCGACGCTAACGATCACCTCATCCACATCAATTGTTTCGATAGCGCCCTCGATAGGTACCGGACGACGGCGACCAGAGGCATCCGGCTCGCCCAATTCCATCTTCTGCAAACGCATCTGTTTCACACGGCCTCTTTCATCACCTATATATTCAATCGGATTATGAAGCGTCAAGAACTCCACACCTTCTTCCTTCGCATGTTTCACCTCTTCCAGACGGGCAGGCATCTCCTCCTCGCTACGACGGTAGACGATCATAGCACGCTCAGCACCCAGACGACGAGCGGTACGGACAGAGTCCATAGCGGTATTTCCTCCACCGATCACGGCCACCTTCTTTCCTTGTAGCACCGGCGTATCACTTTCCGGATTCGCCGCATCCATTAAGTTTACACGGGTCAAATACTCGTTGGACGACATCACGCCCACAAAGTTCTCACCCGGAATGTTCATAAAGTTAGGCAGACCGGCGCCACTTGCCACAAACACGCCCTTAAAGCCATCCGCATGCAAATCATCATAACTGATCGTCTTGCCCACGATACAATCTTTCTCAAACTGTACGCCCATCTTCCGAAGGCCATCAATCTCCACGTCCACGATCTTATTCGGTAGGCGGAACTCCGGGATACCATATTTCAATACACCACCGATCTCATGCAATGCCTCGAACACAGTCACATCATATCCACGCTTCGCCATATCTCCGGCAAAAGACAATCCGGCAGGACCGGAACCTACCACGGCAATCTTGATACCGTTCTTCTCCGCGATCTCCGGAACCGAGATATTACCGCTCTCACGTTCGTAATCAGCGGCGAAACGCTCCAAGTAGCCAATGGCAACCGCTTCCTTACTCATTTTCAAATGGATACACTTGCTCTCGCATTGTTTCTCCTGCGGACAGACACGACCGCAAACAGCGGGCAGAGCACTTGTCTCTTTCAAGGTCTTAGCGGCCTCCAAGAATTCCCCACGCTCGATATTCTTGATAAAAGTAGGTATATTGATATTTACCGGACATCCCTGCATACAAGTAGGATTCGGACAATCCAAACAGCGCTCGGCCTCTTGCATGGCCTGTTCTTTTGTCAAGCCTAAGTTAACTTCCTCCAAACGGGTACGACTCCGGTATTCCGGGTCCAACTCGTTCATCTTCACGCGGGGGATATCCGCACGTTCTTTATTTTTCTTGCTTTTGCGAAGTGCCTCCCGCCAAGGTTCGGCACGACGAGCAGCGATTAATTCTTCTGTTGTCATGATTCAATTACGTGGTTTCGTTATTTCTTCTCTATATCCTTATAAGCGCCGAGACGCATAATCATCTCATCAAAATCCACTTGATGAGCATCGAACTCCGGTCCGTCCACACAAACGAACTTGGTCTTCCCGCCTACCGTGATACGGCAAGCACCACACATACCCGTTCCGTCCACCATGATCGTATTCAAGGAAGCTACGGTAGGAATCTCGTATTTCTTTGTAAGAGCGGAAACGAATTTCATCATAATGGCCGGACCGATCGTAACGCATAAATCCACCTTCTCCCGGTTGATCACGCTCTCCACACCATTCGTCACCAAGCCTTTCGTACCATACGATCCGTCATCGGTCATGATAATTACCTCATCCGAGTTTTGGCGCATCTGCTCCTCAAGGATCACCAAGTCCTTGGTACGGGCCGCCAATACGACGATCACACGGTTTCCCGCCTTATGGAAAGCCTCCACGATCGGCAACAACGGAGCGACACCTACGCCACCACCGGCACAAACAACCGTTCCAACCTTCTCGATATGGGTAGCCTGCCCTAACGGACCCACCACATCCGTGATATAGTCACCCTCGTTCAATTCACAGATCTTACGGGATGAGCCGCCTACCGCTTGGATCACCAAGGTGATGGTACCTTTCTCGGTATCCGCCCCGGCAATGGTAAGAGGTATACGTTCGCCTTTATCGCCAACCTTCACGATCACGAAGTGACCGGCCTTGCGGGAGCGGGCGATCAAAGGAGCCTCGACTTCCAGCTTCACCACGTTGGCTGAGAAATGTTCTTTACTTACAATCTTATTCATTATAATCGCTACTGTTGATAGTTTGTCTTGTTTTGCTGGCAAAAATAAGATAAAAAAGTGAATATAGCCCTATTTTCCTTAACAAAAGGCTTTATTCAAACAAACCTTCATCACGCACTAACATCAAAATAGCGGAATGAGGGACAATCAAGAACTTTTCGTCATTAAAATTGATCTCGTAAGCGGCATTCTGCAAATAGACAGCCAAATCACCTTCACGGGCTTGAAGCGGCAAGTATTGCACCTCCTCCCCTTTCTTTTTCTCCCAGACCTCATGCTCCTCAGATTGAGAAGGCAACGGATATCCGGGCCCCGTCTTTATGATATAACCCGCTTGTATCTTCTCCCCTTGTTGAACCGAGGGAGGCAGATACAATCCGGTCTTCGTCTGGCTCTGTGGATTCTTAGGCTTAATCAATACTTTATCGCCTATCATCAGGAATTTATCGATGTCTTTTTGATCTATGGATAGTTGCATGATTATAAGATGTTAAATTTTTATTTCGCGAACTTACGGAAAGTTTACCGAACAAAAAACCCTGTTCGTTGAATAAATCCGCTCGTTCACAGATTATATTTTCCTAAGTTTTTCCCTTGATTTACATTTGCACTGTTAGAACTTGTGAAAGCCATAACAATCCGGTTCATCATACAGACCGGCAGAATAGGTAAACATTAAGGAAAAGGGCACTTTCGGGTGCCCTTTCTCATTTATCCCCATCAGAAAACAATCGGATTCTATCAAAAGTTGTTCACCGATAAAAAACACGATTTCACAGAATAAATCCGCCCATTCACTGACTTTTATTGCTCAGACTCTAAACAAACTTTAATATTGAACCTAGTTTACTATACTTTATTAACCTATTTTATTATGAAACACAGACATGCGATCTTTAGAAGCAGGCTGGGACTAGCTTTATGCTTTATGTTGGCAGGCGGTGCTATCATACCGCAAAGTTCCGTATTAAAAGCGGAAACCTCCGTTACGCAACAATCCCGGAAAATAACGGGTACGATCACCGACACTAAAGGAGAGCCCCTATTAGGTGTTAACGTAGTCGTAAAGGGTACCACGAACGGAACGATCACCGATCTGGATGGTAAATACGTATTAGAAGTAGAGCCGAATGCCATTCTGGTCATCTCTTACATCGGGTACGTAACTCAACAAACACCTGCAAGCGGGAACGTCATGAACATTACCTTAAAGGAAGACACCCAAAATCTAGACGAGGTAGTCGTTGTCGGTTACGGTACCCAACAGAAAAAGGACATCACAGGTTCCGTAGCGGTTATCGATACTGAAGAGCTATTGGCGTCTTCCGGTTCTTCCGCCACACAACAGTTGCAAGGTAAAGCGGCGGGCGTAAACATCGGTACCTCCGGTGCTCCCGGTTCAGCCACGATGGTACGCATCCGAGGTATTAATTCCATCAATGACAACGGACCTTTGTATGTTATCGATGGCGTATCCACTCGTGACCAAGACCTAAGCTCTATCAATCCCAATGACATCGAGAGTATGCAAGTATTGAAAGACGCCTCCTCCGCAGCGATCTACGGAGCGCAAGCAGCGAATGGCGTCATTTTAATCACGACCAAGAAAGGAACAAAAACGGGACAACCGAGATTAACCTATGACGGATATTACGGTTTCTCTAAAACAGGTAAACGCTATGACGTCTTAAACGCTTATGACCGTATTGATGTCGAATGGCAAGCCTCGAAAAACAATCTGGACCTAACGGGAGCCAGCGCCAATGGAGAATTACCTTACCACCAGCAATTCGGAAGTACTTCCGACTCTTGGGTTAATCATCTACCCAATTACATGACCGTAACCGGCGCCGGTGGTAGCACCTCCATCGATCCTAGCGATTACGATCAAGCGAACAACGTAGTCTATGCGCCCGTAGGCGATACGAACTGGTGGGATGAAATCAGCCAACTCGGTTGGATGCAGAATCACCAGTTGTCCTTGTCTGGAGGTACCGATAAAGGGCAATACACCATGAGCATGAACTATTTCGACCAGCAAGGTACCGCTATCGAATCTTATTTCACACGCTATCAAGCACGTGCTAATTCATCGTATAACGTCCGCCCATGGTTGCGATTCGGAGAGAACCTAACTTATAGTTTTAGCAAAAACAACGGACTTAGCTTCTCAGGTACAGAGTCCAACATCTACTCATGGACTTATCGGGCCTCTCCTTATGTACCGGTTTATGACTATGCGGGCAATTATGCAGGCTCCTTATTCGCCGGGACCGGCAATTTCCAGAATCCTGTAGCTATTCGTGAAAGAAATAAGGATAATTATGCCACTACCCAACGTGTATTTGGCAACGTGTATGGAGAAGCAGACCTATGGACCGGGCTGACTTTTAAAACAAACTTCGGTATCGATTATCGTAATGATTATTCTTACTCGATGACCAAGAACAACCCGGAGTTCTCCGAGTCCGGTGGCCAAAATAATTTCTACGAAAGTAATTACTTCAATTATCGTTGGGTTTGGACCAATACGCTATCTTTCAGCCGGACATTCAATGAGATCCATTCCTTGAACATCTTATTGGGAACAGAGGCTATTCGGGATGGTTTAGGCAGATCCCTCAACGCACGTAGATATAACTATTTATTCGAAGACAATACCAATACATACACCTTGGATATGGGCGAGAACAATAGCCAACGTACCAACTCTTCCACTTACAATGGAGAATTCGCGCTATTTGGTATGTTTGCCCGTGCAGACTATGGATATAAGGATAAGTATCTATTAACCGGTATTATCCGCCGGGACGGTGTTTCCCGTTTCTCGGAAAGTAATCGTTACGGAGTCTTTCCTTCTATCTCCGCCGGTTGGCGTATGTCAGAGGAGGCATTTATGGAACCAAGCCGAGATTGGCTGGACGACTTAAAGATACGAGCCGGTTACGGCGTCACGGGTAACTCAGAGATTCCTGTCGCGACTAATTTCGCCAATTTGTTCACGACCAGCACCTCCTATACGAATTACGACATGACCGGAGCGAACAATAGCGAGACAACCGGATTCCGCCTCAGTACCTACGGTAACACTGATACGAAATGGGAAATGACCAAGATGGTCAACTTGGGTCTGGACGCGACCTTCCAGAATGGTAAATTGAGCGGTTCATTCGAATGGTATACGAAGAAGACATCCAATATGTTGATACAAGCGGCCTACACCTCGATGGCCGGAGAATCCGGAAGCCCTTATATCAACTTCGGAGATATAAAGAACACCGGTTTCGACTTCATGTTTAATTACCGTGACCGAAAAGGAGACTGGGCATGGGATCTATCCTTGAATTTATCCCATTATAAAAATGAGGTCTTGAAACTCGCGGAAGCTGACGATTATTCTCTATGGGCTAGCGGTACGCGCATCGAAGGATACGTAACCCGTACGACAAAAGGACATGCCGTGTCTGAATTCTGGGGGTTGAAGCAAAATGGTTTTTATGAGTCCGTAGCCGATGTTATAGCAACCAAGCCATTTGGACAAAGTGATATCACAGAGGCAGACGCTGCCGCTTATGTCGGCCGCTTCCGTTTCGAGGACTTGAACGGAGACGGCAAATTGGATGATAGCGACCGGACCTTTATCGGCTCTCCTCATCCGGACTTAACCGGAGGCCTCAACGCCACGTTAACATGGAAAAACTGGGACTTTACTATGTTCTGGAACTTCTCTATCGGCAATGACTTATATAATAACACAAAATATTTTACCGATTTCTGGACTTTCAACGGTAATAAATCCTCACGCCTCAGAGATCAATCATGGACATTGAATGGCGATAACAGTAATGCTATCCTTCCTATGCTGAATATGGAAGATAACTATTCCGGAGCTTATTCTAGCTCTTATTACGTAGAAGACGCCTCCTTCTTACGCCTGAAAAATCTCGTATTGGGATATTCCTTGCCAAAGGAATTACTCAAGAAGGCCGGTATCCAGAATCTCCGCCTGTACTTACAAGCCGAGAATATCCTTACGATCACCGGATATACAGGCTTAGACCCAGAGTTTACCAACGCTTATTTACGGCAAAGCGATTCTGACAACGATGGAGCCGGACGTGTAGACTTAAAAAGAGGAGTCGATATGGGAGGCTGGCCAACAACCATGCGGTTCTTATTGGGCGTGAATTTTACTTTCTAAATCCATTTTATAATAAAAACGACTAGTATGAGACATAAAATATTAATAGTAAGCGCAGCTGCTTTATTTACCTTGAGTTCTTGCGGTGAAGATTTCCTGTATAAAGCTCCTCAAGGCAGTATTGACCAAGAAGCATTAACAAACGCAGAAGGGGTTGAGTTATTGGTGGTCAACGCTTATGCCGGTTTGACCCGGCCGACCGGATATGACAATATGTTCAACTGGGTATTCGGCGGTGTATACGGAGGTGACGCCAATAAAGGCTCCGAATCCAATGACCAATCCGTATTGAACTCCGTAGAGACGTATGCTGTCACCGCCACAAACGATTATTTACTGAATAAGTGGAAAGACGCGTATTATGGAGCACAACGTTGCAACTTAGCGCTCAATGTGATGAAAGAAGCGGCAGATATGGACGAGACGACCAAGGCCAACCGGACCGCGGAGCTGAAATTCTTACGTGCCCTATTCATGTTCGAAGGGGTAAAGATTTTCGGACCGACCGGCATGCCCTATATCGATGAGACGATCGCCGCTGAAGAAAACGATCCGAAAGTTCATAACGGTACGGATATCTATCCTAATATTTTAGCAGACGTAGAAGCGGCCATTGAAGGATTGCCCGAAAAACAGACCGAAGTGGCACGTCCTACGAAAACAGCGGCAAAAGCGTTAAAGGCTAAAATACTGATGCAGCAAGGTGATATGGCAGCCGCCAAACCCATCTTGGCCGATATTATCGCAAACGGATTAAGTCCTAAAGGAGAGAGATTGGCCTTACAAGATGATCTGGACGCAAATTTTAACGCAACTACCGAAAATGGGAAAGAGTCTATCTTTGAGGTACAATTCTCTGTCGGAGCCAATAATAACGGGAATTACGGATTTTTACTGAATTATCCTCATAACACAGGCCCCGGTGGATGTTGCGGATTTTATCAACCCTCTTACGAATTGGTAAACTCATTCCAAGTAGACGAAAATGGGCTTCCTTATCTTGAGGGAGAGTACAGAAATAAAAAATCCGTGACAGAACGTGTTACCGATTATGATTACATCTCTAAGAATGATAAGACGATCGCCGTAGACCCTCGTCTAGATTTCGCCGTAGGACGTATGGAGATTCCTTATAAAGATTGGGGATTGCCCGCTAATGATTGGGTACGAAATGTAAGCAGCGGTGGGGTATTCCTACCCAAAAAGCATGTCTATAGCAAAGCGGAACAGGATGCCGGATTAGCTGGCTCCACCTATTCATCCGGCTGGGCTCCCGGTTCTGCCATGAATTTACAATATCTATGCCTACGTGATTGTAAATTGTTATATGCGGAATGCCTAGCGAACGACGGAGAATTAAGTGCCGCCATGCAGCAAGTAAACGATATCCGTGAACGTGCAGCCAAACCGGACAATATCATTTATTTGGAAGACGGAACGCCTGCCGCCAATTATTTGGTGAAACCTTATCCATCCAGTCACGCCGCATTCAGCAACAAGGAAACTTGTATCAAGGCGATTCATATGGAACGTAAGCTGGAACTTGCGATGGAAGGACAACGATTTTTCGATCTGGTTCGTTGGGGAGGTGATTATATGAACAAGGAATTGACGGCATATATAAATTATGAGAAGCAATACCTAACTAAATTCTATGGTGTATCCGCTCCAACCGCTTCTAAGACGATGTTCCCGATTCCCGAGACAGAGATCCAGACCGCAGGAAACGATGAGAACGGCCAAGCTTATCTGGTACAAAATGATGCTTGGAAATAGTCCAATCTCATCCTTCTTATAAACAGAAAGGCGGGCTTCCCGAAAGAAAGTCCGCCTTCACGATTCTTTGTATCTACATTAAATAGAACGTCCCTTGAACACATTCGACTCGCTCGAAGGATAGAGATTTCCCGTAAAGGATATACGGTTGCTATTAAAGTTAGGTGATACCGTGGCAGTACATTTATTCGTACCTTTCGCCATACGGAACGTAACCCTAGCGGATACCGCTACACCCTGCACATTCATCTCGTACATAACGTTTCCTTTTTTGTCAGTCTTCATCTGTACACCGGAAGTTGTTCCATCAACCGTTATACCTCCTATTCCGTTAGGACCGGCCGCCGGAGTATTAAACGCTAACTGAATGGTAGCCTTCTCACCCTTCACCGAAACGAAGTTCGTGTTCGGAGTAACATAAACAAAACTACCGCGCTTAAACTCTATACGATCCGCTTCCAATACGAAATCCTTATTCTTCAAAGCTTGCACCGCTTGTTCAAACAATGCGTTAGCCTCGGCTTCCTCCGCAGCTTTCTTCGCTGCCTTCTCTGCTTTCTTTGCTTCTTTCTCAGCCTGCTTCGCAGCTTTCTCCGCTGACTTGTCCTGCTGTGCCATCATCGACCCTGCACCAAATAATAAAACGGCGAGCAATAATACAATCTTCTTCATATTAACTCATTTTTAAAGGTTTGTCTATAAAAGTACTTTTATACATACAATAAAAATACAATTAACATCGACATAAGTTCATCTTTAACCCTTATTTTTCACGTTTTTAACATGATACCATAAAAAGCCCCATGCGGTTACCGCCGCAATGAAATCGGAGAAAGGTTGCGCTAGCCAAACGCCATCCAATCCCCAGATCGGAGGAAATAGCAGGATAGCCGGTATCAGGAATAAAACCTGCCGACTTAGACTCAGAAACATCGCTTTCCATGCGACACCGATACTTTGAAAAAACTGGCTGATCGTAATCTGGGAACCGACAACGAAAAAGACCAGCATCGTCAGACGTAATCCATTGTCCGTAATCGACACCAATTCGGCATCCGTCGAGAATACGCTAACGATCAGTCTAGGGAATAATAAACTGACGATACATCCTACCCCTGTAATCAAGGTCGATACTATAATAGACAACCGCAAGGTAGCCAATACCCGGTCATGATGCCCAGCGCCATGATTAAACCCGACAATCGGTTGCATCCCTTGGGCGATACCGATAATCAACATAACCAGCAGCATGGCGATACTGGAAATAATACCGCTGGCACCAATCGCCAAATCGCCTCCATTCTCTTTCAACGCATGGTTCATGATCACCACAACCACACTGCCCGCCAGCTGCATGGAAAATGGAGACATGCCGATCGTAAATATATTCCAAATAATGGGACCTTTCAACCGGAAATATTTCGTATGGAAACGTACAATACTATCCTTGCTGATAAAATGACTCATCACGAAAGCGGCACCGGCGGCCATGGAGATCACCGTAGCGATAGCGGCACCCTGTATCCCCATATCCAGCCAGAAGATAAAGATCGGGTCTAGGATCACGTTCAATACGGCACCGATCATCATCGTGAACATCGCCTTTTTCGGATATCCAGAAGCACGCATCACGGCATTAAAGCTAAAGCTTAATGTAGCCAGCAAATTACCCGGGATAGCGATATATAAATAGTCTTTCGCATAAGGTATCGTCTGCTCACTTCCTCCGAACCACATTAACAAATCATCCAAGAAAATCATACTGGGGATAATCGTCAAGGCTCCGATAATGAATGTCAAAGTGAAAGCGTTTCCTAATACGTTATCTGCCAGATCATTCGCCTTACGGCCTAGATGAATGGAGACCCTTGTAGCGGCTCCCGCGCCGATCAACATTCCAAATGCCTGCATAAAGAGTAGTATCGGGAAAGTCAAAGTCAATCCGGAGATAGCTAGCGCACCCACTCCTTGTCCGATAAATATACGATCTACGATATTATAAAGAGCATTAACCATGGTCCCGATAACGGCGGGAATCGCGTAATGTACCAACAAACGGCCTATATTCTCATTTTCCAGCCGCCATGTAATTTCATTTGTCATAACAAACTCGTTTCTTATAAGATTTGAATCCATGAGACCATCTCCGCCATACTTGTCGCAATCTTTACATCCCCATTGGGTAATTGGATACGCAGGCGATCCGGTGCCTCACAATAAACATTTATAGAATCCTTATTCACCGGGGAGGGTTTAAATCCATTCCGGATCAAGGCATTCCCCACCCAATAAGAAACCATGAAATCTCCCTCTACCCCGATCGGAACAGTAGGCGCTACCGTATTCAATTTTCCGGTATTCGGATCAAACACTATTCCTTCCTTACTGAAGAATGTCTCAAACGACCCTCCCATAATCAAGTCCTCCGGCGTTCCACATGCCATCGGACGTTTTTTCTCTTGCAGCCACAGGCAATCCCCCAGCTGGATCGCTAAATCCAGATCATGCGTTGATAAGAGAATCGCCTTTTGTTGTTCCACTGCCAACTTATGCAAGAGAACCATGGTCTCAATCCGGCTTGTCACATCCAGAAAGGCGGTCGGTTCATCCAGCAAGATTATCGGGCATTGCTGAGCCAAAGCTTTAGCGATCATGGCCTTCTGCCGTTCGCCATCGCTTAATTCCGACACATAATTGCGTGCTTTATGGGCAATCCCGGCAGCAGCCAACGACTCTTCGATAATCCTCCGGTCGTCCTGCCTCAACTGGCCGAAGAATCCCGTGTAAGGATGTCTTCCTAAAGAGACCAACTCGTAAACCGTTATTCCGCCGGCATTCGTTTTCTCCGTGAGAACAACACCTACCATCCGGGAAAAATCACCTTGCGAGTAAGAGGCCAACGGCTTTCCTTTCAATTCGATCTCGCCCCCCAGAGAGGGCTGGAAGCCGCACAGCGTACGCAATAAGGTAGACTTTCCCGCACCATTCAACCCGAGAAGGCAAGTCACCTCGCCCGGATATAAATTCAAGTCGAGGGCATCATGCACCAACTTTAGGTGTCCACCTTTCAAAACATATCCAATACTCAGATTTCTTGTCCTTATAACTGGAATCCTTTCCATAACCACTAATTAAAATATTGAATATTCTTCCGGTTTACGATTACATAGATAATAACCGGCGCACCCAGCATAGGTGTCACCGCATTCAAGGGTAAAATCGTGTTGCTTCCCGGTACGACCATCAATAAATTACAAAGCAAGGCGATACAGGAGCCCGTCAACATCGTTATCGGCACCAATATCTTATGATTGGAAGAACCAAGCATCAGCCGTGAGATATGCGGAACCGCTAATCCGATAAAAGAGATCGGTCCGCAGAAAGCGGTAGTCGTAGCGGTCAATATCCCCGTACATAAAAGGATGGCTATTCGTGCCCGCTTGATCCGTATGCCCAGATTAGCGGCATACATCTCTCCCAGCAACAAGGCATTCAGAGGCTTTATCAGCAAGACAGCCAACAGCAACCCGATCAATGCGCAAGTCCCGAAGAAAGGCAATTGTTCCAAGGATACCCCCGAGAAATTGCCCAGTCCCCACATCACGAAAGCATGTACCCTATCTGTCGAGGAATAATAGTTCAGTATAGAGATAACCGACGAGGCCAGATAGCCGATCATTATACCGATAATCAAGAGCATGACATTGTTCTTCACCTTCGCAGAGAAATAGATAATCAATCCCAAGATCACGCAAGCCCCTACGAACGCAGCAAGAATCACCGCCATATATCCGCTGATCGGCCAATCCGTAAACTGCCCCAGCGTACCTCCAAAATACAACATGATAGCGGCCACTCCCAGATTAGCCCCATCACTGATACCTAATATAGAGGGTCCGGCCAACGGATTCCGGAATAAGGTTTGCAACAACAGCCCACTCGTAGCCAGTGAAGCCCCCGCCAACAGTGCGGTTATCGCCTGTGGTAAACGAGATTGCAACACGATATTCTGCCATGCGATCTTATCAGATCCCTTCCCCAGTAAAATATCCATCACGTGATCCAAAGGAATCGGTACGGCCCCATACGCCAGCCCTCCCACAAAGAGCACCAAAAGAACCACCCCCAACAACGGATAAAAAAGCAGTGCTTGTTTGTTCATGGCGCGAAGGTATACAAAAAAGCGGAGTTATGTTATACTTCCTCGCAACGTACTAAGTCCCACCCACGGAATTGCAACAACAAACGATGCAGAGTTGTTCCTTCCGACAAACAGCGTACTATCTTATCTTCGCTATACTGCAGTAATTGGTTTCGTCCCTCCAACGCTTGAACCTCCAGTTCGGCATCAGTTGCCGTACGAGTCGCATATTTCAATTCCAAGATATAGCTATGCTTCACGTCCGGATAGCGCTTCTTATCGGGTAAAAGGAAAAAGTCACAATACCCATAGTTCATTTCCAGTTCCGGCTCCACCAAATAATAGGAGGCAAGAGCAAGATAGGCTTTCAGAAAACCTTGCAGGTTCCGCTCGCCTTCCATCGCGTCACGCACGGCTGAATTTTCACGATACGCCTGAGCTACGCTCTCAAAGAAAGGCTTCCAACGGCCATCGTAAGCCATGTCGGTCAACATCACATTCAAATAATGCAAATCAATAGAACTATATTTTTGGTAATAGTCACGAAGAAAACCGAAATATTGCTCTCGTACACAATTATTCGGTATACTCATTTTAATCAAATCTCCCCGTGTACCACACATCGTAAGCAAACCATAATAATAAAGTAGACTACGGAAATTATCTATATCCGTTATTCGCTCAGCGGGGAAAGAAGTATGCAAATCCACGAAGATATCTCCCTCCGCAGCAATCTTTTCGATGGTACTCATACGATCTCCCTCTTGTACGGAGTCGCGATCAATACGTGCCAGCATCTTCAGCTTACTATAGTCCGTTCGGATATTCTTATCGACCATTTCTTCTGGGGCACGATGAAAATCAACTTGCCAACGTAAATAATATAAAGTCATATCACAATTGAAAACCCGATCGTCATCCAAGCTCTTTCTTGCGAAACAGTAATTGTCATACCAAGGCTTCATCTCCGCAATCATTGCCTCAACGTCCCCATTGAGCATATCGTTTTGCTGATAATAATGAAACATCTCACGAACTTCTGTTTCGTCAAAGCCCATCATAGCATTAAAACGAGGATCTACCGAGATATTCCAATCTATATTATATCCACTCGACAAATCATCCAACGTCACAGGGCTTACCCCCATCATGAATATACGGTCAAACATTCCCTTGAATTGCTTGAAATACTCCCGGTAGAAACCACTGGCGTGAGTCAAGTCATGAAACATTTGCTGCCCATGCTCACTCAAAATCACATTGGTAAAGTTGTCGTACTCATCTATAATGAGATACAATGGATATCCCTTTTCCTTCGCTTTTATTTCTATGTAAGCCAATTTAGACTTGGCACTTTCAATATTTTTGACGGTCTCCTTAAAATCCGCGTCATAAAAAGCAGCGTACACATGCGCGAACTGATTAATGATTAAGCTGCAATAATCATTGAAACTTGTCATCAAGTCCGCTCCCGGCATCGAACAGCCCGCTTTAGAGAAATCGAAATAAAGTACCTGATACTTATTCCTTTCACCGGTTGGATGCGTACCAATCCAGAGATCTCCAAAATATGCATCAAAATCATCCTGACGCAATATATCATAATACGTACGCATCATGCTAAGGAATACGCTCTTGCCGAACCGTCTCGGACGGATCAGGAAAAGATAGCTAGGCATCTTCTCGATAAGCGGAAGGTACATCGTTTTATCCACGAAATAGAAATTACCATTCCTTATTCGATTGAAATCTGATATTCCGTAAGGAATTCCTTTCACTTGACTCATATACTGGATAACTTTTATACTTGTTGTAGGCAAAGTTAGTCTATTCCTTGCAATAAGCACTAATATTTAGAAAAAAGAGCAACCACAATGTTTGCAAATGTATTTATTCAAGTTTAGTTCACAAACGAATGCGTCTGTCTGTTGTTTTGGTTCGATAAAACTCGATCAAGTCATTCATTTCAATATTTTGCTTACAGTTCCATTCTCTCAAAAGGAGATGCTTTGGTCGTTGAGAAGCACACTATTTTTGGCTATTGAAGTGAATAACTAACGGCTTGTCGAGTGAATAACTAACGGCTATACCTAGCCGTTAGCTTACGGCTTGGGAAGTGAATAACTAATCACTTGGAAAGCCTTTTACGAGTGACTTAATCAACTGTATACCAGACATATTTCACAAACACATTTTACGACTCAACTAGCTCTTCTACTAAATTAAAGAAGAACCAGAAAATGTAGGTATAGTCAGTCAAAATAAAGCTAGCTTCTTTAAAAGAGCATAACAAATCGCAACACGGACACAAGAACTTGAAGAAATATATCAACTAGTATAAAAATGAGCCCGATAGAATACCGAGCCCATTAAAAATATAGAATGTTTAATTTAACCCCCAATCTATCGGGTTCACTTTTATGAGACAACCTCTTATTTATGCATCTAATTTACTAATATCAAAAAGAGGGCAAAAAGGCTATATGAAAAGTCTCATTCTGCCCTGTTGCCGGACAATAGCCACTTACATCAATACTCGTTCCAATTATACTACTAAATCCTGTACCTGCGCAATTCAAGGTTACATGATTATTTGAAGAACCTATAATCAAGTCCTTAATAGTTGATGTAAATGTATAGGAGGTAAGTACTGGAGAAGTAATATAAACAGAAATCGCCGTTGTTCCTGCAGGAATATGCAAATTACTTCCAATTGAGAAAGTAGAAGATCCGGTAGACGCCTCATACCAACCTTCCACATTGTAAATCACACGAGCCTCATCTACTATATTAACAACAGGATCAACTGGTTTTACTGCAAACGCAACTAACGTACAAGCGAAGGAAGCTAACGCAAAATAAATTACCTTTTTCATAATATTTAATTTTAATGATCTTAGATGAAGCTTACGCCTCATCTAAGATTCCTGTTTAGAAACTTGCATAACCCGGATTCTGAACCAAGTTTGGATTGGTTTGCCATGCGTCTTGAGAAACAGGGAATATTTTTAAATAATCATCTGTTTTTCTTTCACAATTGGATTCAGTCCACATTCCTTTAGTAAAACAGCCAAAACGAATATCATCCTGACGAGAAAAACCTTCCCAAGCCAACTCTAAACGGCGCTCCAATTGGACCTCCTTCAACGTTATGGTTGAATAATTATGGGTGTTATTTCCATAAGCACGTTCACGAATAGCATTGACTAAATTTGTCGCTTCAGCAACACTACCTCCACTACGAAGCAAAGCTTCTGCTTTCATTAAATAAATATCCGCTAAACGAAATAGATGGAAATCGTTCTCCATTGCCGTAGATAAAGATTTCTCATACGTCCATTTTTGACAACGAGCTCCTTGGTCTTGATAAACAGCTCCCCACTTAGTTCCATCCAATTCAGAACCCGGAATAATACTAATATCTACAGTATAATCCAGCGGGCGATTCTCGTCTGTAATAATTTTTTCCCCGGTTGAGATATCATACTGTTGGCCGATTAAATAAGTACCTTCATAACGAGGATCATCCTCATTGAATAATTTAACATAGTCTGGCTGAGCACAAATGCCATTCCAAACACTAATACTAGCTCCTAGAGCCAAACCTTGCTTATAATGCAACGTACGTCTATAAAGAACATTTTGATCCTCTGTATCTGTACTTGAATAAGACGCCGCAAAGATAGCTTCTTTAGAAGTATTATTATTGGGATCAAAGTTTGTTTTCCAATTAGGCTCCAATATGTATGGCATTGCCATTACCTTATCGCAGTATTCTATAACTTTACTGTTAGCATTCTCGGAGATATTAACACCCCAAGCCTCCGCATTTTGGTACATCTTAGCTAAAATCGTATAAGCTGTCCCTTTAGTAAAAGTTCCATATTTTTTTGTATCGTAATCAGGAGCTTCTGTAGCTAAAGCATTCAACTCTGTTATCAGCCAATCAAATACCTCTTGACGAGATTTGCAAGTTGGTAATTCCTTATCATTATAATCAACAACCAATGGAATATTTCCAAAGAAATCCATCATTGAATAAATCCAGAAAGCCCGGACCCCACGAATTTCCGCAACTTTAGATGTTTTCTCCGCATCACTCAATAAAGTTGAATTTTTCAAAACCTCGATTGTCGCATTACACGTACCAATACATTCCGAACCTATACTCCAACAACTTTTTACACAACTAGTATTCGCAGTCCATGTATGCATATAAACTTCACGGTACTGTCCCCCATCATACCAGTCACCTCCATTACGAGTTACGTTCACTGTTGACGAACCAGAATTTTCTGCGAGGATCATATAGTCTCCGGAATATTTTTTTAACGTATTATAAACCGTACCAACCAAGGCGTTAATTTCAGTAGTTGTATTGCCAAAATTTTCAGCAGGTAGTTTATCGTATACTTCCTCGTCCAAATTCATACAGGACGGCATAGAACATAGTAAAGCCGCACCAGTAAGAAATGATAATATAGTTTTTCGTTTCATAATATATTTTCCTTATTTTTATTAGAATGTTAAGTTAACACCAAATGTAAATGAGCGAGATTTCGGCATGTAATCACGAGGTTCAATACCCGGAGACAAGCCAGCATCATCATCACTTGCCTGACCACGGAACAGTTCTACCTCAGGATCCAATCCTTTGTAACCTGTAATCACGAATAAATTCTGGGCGGCAACATAAATACGTGCTTTGTCTAACCAGTCAATCTTTTTAGTATTGAATGTGTATCCGATAGACATATTATCCAAACGAGCGAATGAGCCATTTTCTACATAATAAGAACATACACGAGAGTTCTCACGCAATTTATAAGTAAGTTCATCATTCATCGCATTTGCACCGCTCAAATAAGTATTATTCGCATAGGCTGCACGTGGATTATCCAAAACCTTATTACCGATTGTTCCACGTATAAAGAAACTAGCATCCCAATTTTTCCATGAGAACGAGTTATTCCATCCGAATGTCAAATCAGGTTGAGCGTCACCTACATATGTACGGTCATCATCCGTTATCTGTCCATCACCATTGATATCTTCGATGATATACTTACCATTCTCATCAATACCATCACATTTCAGCATAAAGAACTGACCTACCGGGCGACCTTCTTCAATTACATGCGAAGTCACACCCGAAGCACCTCTGATCCAAGGATCTCCTGTATAAATACGGCTTGTTGAATACAAGTCATTAGACAGCTTCGTGATCTTGTTCTTGTTATGAGATAGATTAATAGAAGTATTCCAATTGAAAGTCTTATTACGAATAACATCCAAATTCAACATAACTTCAATACCCTTATTGCTCATGTCACCCACATTCGCTTGAATTGTACTATATACGTATGTTGGAGTAGGTACTTTATAACGATACAACATATCAGAAGTTTTCTTGTCATAGTATTCTATCGTACCACCAAGACGTCCATTAAATAATTGAAAATCGATACCAACATTAAACATCGCAGTAGACTCCCATTTCAAGTCAGGATTAGCGTTCTGTGAAACCCTAAATGCGGTCAATTGAGAGCCATCATTATAGTATGTACCTTTTGCCTCGTAAAGCTCAATTGATTTATAAGGTTGTAAGCCATCTTGATTTCCTGTTATACCATAACCTGCACGTAATTTCAAATCCGTAAGCCAATTAACATCTTGCATAAAAGCTTCCTCTGAAATACCCCAAGCTGCTGAAACAGAAGGAAATGTACCCCATTTATTATTAGCTCCAAACTTAGAGGAGCCATCTCGGCGAACTGTCGCTGTAATCATATAACGCTCTTTATAACTATAGTGGGCACGAGCAAACATAGAGATCAATTTATAATCATTTTTATCAGACTTTACATTACCTACATCCAATTTATTGCCTGTTTGCAAATTATTAGCACCCATTGAACTAACAGCGAAGTCTAAGACCTTTGCCTCATGACTAGAGTACTGATTATCCTCCCATGAATAACCTATAATCGCATCAATTTTATGTTGTTCTTCCGAACCAAAAGCTTTATTATAATTCAAAGTCCACTCCATTAATTCGCGGTTCCATGCTCTTGAACGCCGAATAGCCAAACCATTACCAGCATCAACACCAATACGGTTAGCAGGATCCTGCCATTCACTATAATCATTAGAGAAACGACTTTTATATAAATTAGCCTTAACATTCAATCCATCAATAATATCAAACTGAAGATCTCCCTGACCATAAAAATACACATTACTATTCTTTTTATAGTTCTGATCCTGATTCTGTACAGGGTTACCTTGATCATAACCATCATTACGAATAAAGTAAGAACCATCTTCATTAAACGGAGCCAGAACTGGAGACATATTATATGCGTAAATAAAGTTTGTTTGGAACGGCATTTGCATGTCTGTCAATGTTGCAGCACCGGTTAAACCAATACGCAAACGGTCATTAATAGCGCGTTGTTGGAACTGGAAACGGAAACTATGGCGTTTCATCCAGTTATCACGAACAATACCAGTACGATCCAAATAAGTATAAGACGCCCGATAATTATTCTTTGAACCTCCACCGGACATTGAAATAGAATGATTTTGCGAAACTCCTGTACGAAGAACTTCATCAAACCAATCAGTGTCATTATTATAGCCATCGAATACACTTATATCCTTACCTAGCTCTTTATTTAGCGCCCTCCATTCAGAAGCATTTAACATATCAGGTTTGTTAGCTACCATATCCATGGTCACATAACCATCATAGTTGATCTGTGTTTTAGATCCGGAGCCTCTCTTGGTCGTGATCAAGATAACACCACCGGCCGCACGAGAACCGTAGATTGCCGCAGAAGAGGCATCCTTCAATACGGAGATAGACTCGATATCCGTAGGAGATACAGTGGACATATCACCACCCGGAACACCATCAATAACGATCATCGGACCTTGGTCATTCTGCAAGGTTGATGTACCACGTAAACGGATTTGGGAGCTACGGGTCACGTCGCCCGATCCAGATGTAATCGTCAAACCGGCTACCTTACCTTGCAACAAATCGGACGCATCACGAGTAATACCTTTATTAAAATTCTCCTCCGAAACATTTGCTACAGATCCTGTAATTTCCTTACGAGTCTGCGTACCGTAACCGATAGCGACAACCTCGCCTAAGTTTACCACAGAAGGAGCCAATTTAACTTCAACAGTCTTACGTCCTTTAACCCCTTCCTCTAAAGTGTTATAACCAATAAAAGAAAATTGAAGAACGGCTTTTTTCAAGTCGTTAAGCGTTAGAGTGTAATTACCGTCAATATCGGTAATCGTACCATTGGTAGTACCCTTTTCCACGATGTTCGCACCGATGATGGGTTCACCAAGTTCATCTAGAACTTTTCCTTTAACAGCGCCAGATTGGGCAAAGGCCGCTGTCATGCAAAGAGACATCAACACTGAAAGTATCGCTACCTTACAGCGTCTGAAAGAATCAAATGTTTTCTTTCGTTGCATAATTACTTAATTTTTAGGTTAACAATCATTGAATTCACAAACACAATTGAGAATTTTCGAGGCAAATATAACTTATTTTTTTAAAATAAGCCATGTTTATGTAAAAAAACATTACCGCAATTCTGCATGTTTCATTAAATCAATTGATTTGTTTAGGTGTTCAACATGTGATACTCAGATGCAACCAAGTATACTTCAATGATACCATATCCTTATTTTCTACAAGAACAATAGCGAACTTATCATGAATCAACAAAATAGGAAAAATGTCGTTCTAGGCAATAGTTCTAGATGGACTATCGTTAAACTGAAACAACACGTCAAACTATGTCTAAATTCCTAAAAAGAAAAGAGGTCTGATAAGCTCAGGCCTCTTTCATCTTATATTTAGCAAGAAAAATCGTAAGGAATCTATCTCTCCATCCTCTCCTTCTCCTTTATCAACCCATTCCGATACGCATAAAGCAGTTTCTCCAAGTCCTTAATCTGGCTTTGAAGATCCGCACCCTTATCCGTATCTTTCACCATCTGGCGATGGGAGCTTAATTCTACCACGATCGTAGTGGATTTGATATCCAAGCCTTCCTCGATCGCTTTCGCCCGGGATTCGAAGGGTTCGTGTTGCACAAGCTGGAAACCACGGGAGTGATATACTAATGTATAGCCCGCAATACCGGTTTCCAAATGATACGGACGGGAGAAACCGCCATCGATTACCAGCATCTTGCCATTCGCCTTGATGGGATTCTCACCTTGATTGGAACGGACAGGGACATGTCCGTTGATGATATGCCGATGCATACCGGTCACCCCAAACTCATCCAATATCCTATCACAAATTTCCTCCTGCTCTCGTAACGTATAATAAGCGCCTTTTTCCTCCTTATGAGTCTCGGTCTCTTCGATAAAGGCACGCTCGAAAGTAGCCATCTTGCTTTTATCGAATAACGGGGAGTCCTTGCCGCCCCAAAGATACCAGATATAATCATGCGCATATTCCACTTCTTCCTGTTCCCCGGTCTTGAAATAAGCCGTACGGATCAGTTGGTCTACACGGTCCAACAAAGCACGGCCCTTATAATCCTGCCCCAAGATACGTACTGACTTAAATGTACCATCCGGATTCATCGGGATAGAGGCATGAAACAGTAAATTGGAATTACAAACCTGATACATTCCCCCATGCCGGAAGAAACAACGCATATGCTTTTTCATCTTCTCGCTGCTCTCAAAAGAATGCAAGATCTTTCGGATCAAATCCTCCTCCTCAATAGAAAGACGATACGGATCTTTCGGGTCTAAAGTAGGCCAGTTAGTATCTTTAAGCGTATAATCCTTTCCATCGATATGAACCACTCCCCGCTTCAGATCGATATGGTGCAACAACATCCGGTCATCCATCTCAAACTCCGGACGACGGCGGATGATCTCACCCTCCAGCTTGAACTGGATGATGGTGATCGCCTTGTGCATCTGGGCGATCAAACGGGTGGTCTTCTCATCCATTGCATTATCGGCGAACTTTGTTTTCGGCATGAATAACGCACAAGGATCATCCCCGTACGCCTCCATCGCGAAAGTGGCCAACGGCAAAAGATTGATGCCATATCCATCTTCTAAGGTAGCCATATTACCAAAGCGTAAACACATACGAATCACGTTGGCGATACTTACCAAATTACCGGAAGCGGCTCCCATCCATAAGATATCATGATTACCCCATTGAACATCGAAATTATGGTAATCGCAAAGGATATCCATGATCAGATGAGCGCCCGGACCCCGATCGTAAATATCGCCGATGATATGTAACAGGTCGATTGTCAACCGTTGGATCAAGTTACACATAGCGATAATGAAATCGTCCGCACGTCCCGTGGAGATGATCGTACAAATAATCTGATCCACATAAGCGGATTTATTCGGCTCTACGGAAGACTCGTGCAATAACTCCTGAATAATATAGGAGAACTCCTTGGGTAAAGCCTTACGTACTTTCGAACGGGTGTATTTGGAGGACACGTTCCGGCAAACACGTACCAATTGATTCAAGGTCACTTGGTACCAATCTTCCAGATCTTGCTCTTGACTCTTGATCAGTTCCAGCTTATCCTCTGGATAATAAATCAAGGAACAAAGCTCCTTCTTCTCGGATTCCCGGAGCGTATTACTGAAAATCTCGTTCACCTTGCGCTTTACGGCACCGGAAGCGTTTCTCAGCACATGGCTAAAGGCTTGATCCTCGCCATGTAAATCACTCAAGAAGTGCTCCGTACCCTTCGGTAGGTTCAAGATCGCTTCCAGATTAATGATCTCCGTACTGGCATCCGCGATCGTCGGGAAACTCCGTGCCAACAATTGCAAATACCGTAAATCATTTTGTACAGATTCGGCTATAATATCTTTTGTCATCTTATCTCTTATTTATACGCGAATATAAATAGATCCGGTCATTTAAACCGAACCTGCTCCGGTTTATTTTTCTCGGCTACTTGCTGGATCTCATAGGGGCTGACCTCTACGGCGCCTTTCGTCAATTCCGGAATATTGTAGGAATACAACTGATAGTCATACTTATCCGGATCTTCTTGAGGCAATAAGAACGGTTTCGAAGGCTTACCGTCTTTCCCTATATAACAAATATAAGGTAAAGTATATAAACCGTTATCCCGGCGGCTACTAAATACGACCCAATCACTATTACTACTCCAAGAATGATAGCTATCCGTATCCGGGCTATTCAACGCAGACATATCCATCGCTGTCCGATTCTCCAAATCCATCATCCGGATCTCCGCATCCGGGTGCCAAATAGGGAACTGCCCATAAGCGGTTTCCGTGTACATCAGGAAACGCCCATCGGGAGAGATACGGGGAAATGTATAGCTCAAGCTATCCGCATGTACCAACGTATCGATCGGGAAGCTGATCTCGCCACGATCCGGATCGAACGCGACACGGCAGAGATTATAACGTACCTTATCATAATTCTCCGGCATCTTCTGGGCCGGGGCCGTACAGAAATAAAGCCATTTACCATCCGGAGAGAACGCGGGGAAAGTCTCGAATGCATCTTTTGTGATCAATGAGGCTTTCGAAAGGATTTCTTTGTTTTTCACGTCATACACCACCACATCGGACTCCAAGTCGAACACTTCCATCTTTTTCTCTTTCACGGAATGGAAAAACTGTTTGATATCATTTACCGATGTGGTGATATAGCGCCCGGAAGGATGCCAGAAAGGATACGTCATATTACTGATCGTCCCATTCGTTTTCGTATTCAATTTACTGATTTTCTTGTCTTGGACAATATAAGTTCCCCCATTCGCCGCACGCATATGGAACATCATCTGCCCCGGATCTCCCATACAGAACGAATGGCAGTTCATACAATTATAGCCGGTCATATCGTTACGGATAATCGGCTGTTCGTCAAACGACTCCAAATTCCGCTGATAAATACCCACAATATGCCATTTCTCGTATCCCGGCTCTATCAAACGGTATACTAAATGAGAGTCGATCGCTTGATCACTGATATAGACAGAGAATGGTGCCCATTTAGTCCACTCATCACCTATCTTCGTGGCGATCGTAACAAAAAAGGCTTTTCCACGGTTCGCACGTGTCAAGCGAATCCAATCCTTCATCTTAAAACGGATCGTATTTGTCCCATGATATTCAAATACTTCCGACTCACTACCTTCTATTTTCGCATAGCATTCATCCGCTGGTACATTTATCCGGAAATTCAACGGAGCTATATTATAAGGTATAGTCGTCCCTTTATAATCCGGAAAAATAGGAGGCGGGGACATACGTTCGTTCGTGACATTCGTAATGCCTTCCGGATGCAAGGACCAAAAGCCTAAATATACGACTATAGTGAGAACTTGTATTATTAGATATCCGATCACAAAATTTCGGACGATCTTTCTTTTCTTTGTATTATCCATGTATTATTGTCGTTTAGGAGTCGGGATAAATTGAGCGTAATAATAATAGGTATCACCAAACTGTTGCTTCAAGGCTGCCGGCGGCATAGAGCGTGCCACTTTCATGAATTGCAGGAAGCGATTCTGCACCTCCTGACTGATCGGGAAGCTCCGGAACGCCTCCGGATCTTTCTGTACGGCCGCGAAGAACAAGCAAATAGCTTCTTGATAAAGCACCGGGAATGCCTCACCCCGTTCTTTCATCAATTCCATATAATGCATAAAAGTCATCAAATCCTTATAAACCAAAAGATATCCCATCCCATATTCGAAAGCCGGACGGTTATCGGCATGATCGTCGATCAAAAAAGCCAATGCGTTCGGAAAGATCAAGGTCAGGTCCAAAGGATTATCGGTAATCGGAAGCATCGCCCGTTTTGCCGCTATCCAATCTTCCGACGCACAAGCCACGGAGTCCAATAATGGACGTTGAGCGGTTGCCCAATCCCGGTAATGCGGGTTCGATTCCAGTATCTTGATATATTTCTCCGCCGCACGATATTCGCCGGTTACCAGATAAGTCTCCACCAAACGCTTCATCAAACGAGGTTGCACGCAACGTTGTGAACTTAATACCCCCACAAAGGCGAAACGTTGGGCGGCGTTCACTTGCCCGACTTGCCAAGCCACCTCACTCGCCTCGATCAATCCCATCCGGCTTTTCGGATCGTGCGGAATAAAACCACCCTCACCGATCTGGGGGAAACGCATCAAATCGGAAGTAAAACGTCCGGTTTTAGACAAAGCCAAGTTCAGATAAATTAAGGCATCCATATCCCGGACCGAATGCGCACGAGCATGTGAGACAATCTTCTGCCATTCTCCCAGCCGTGCATAGTAATCATACCGATAGGCCTGCTCCATCGGGTCTTTCTTATAGAGAATCCCGGCGACCATCGCTATCAAAAGAAAAACGTAAGAAACGATTCGTTTCCAAGATTCCTTACGGATAAAAACCCGGTTCCTTACATAATAAAGAATTAAAACGATCAAAGGATATAAAAGCCCGATATATCCTAAAGAATTAGGTATCGGATATTCGGGATGGCATAGATGTTTGCTGAAGAACGCTTCCCGCATCGGAAGAATATAAACCGTACGCATGGCGATCAACGGTAGCAAACCTCCCCAAGCGATAGCGATAATGGCTACTCCAAAACGAGCCTTATCCTCTTTAGCACAACACTCATAAACCGCGATCAATAAGGCCAACAATAAATTAGCGGGTGCCGCAAAAAAATAAGAGCCCCCCAAAAACAAGAAGCCAAAGAGATAACGAAGCCAATCAATCTTGATTGAAGTATACAAATACGCAAGAACCTGCACGAAAGCGAGCATCGTCAACAAGGCGATTGACTCCTGCGGATAGATCCAAATTAAAAAAGAGGGAAGAATAGCCGCCAACATAGAGGCACGCACCCCACAAGCTTTTAAGTAAAGGAAAAAACAGCCGGAGATCAGTCCTAATAATAAAGCGATCACTACCGAAGCCCCATAAGGATGGATAAACGCAAGCGATAAGAACTCAGTCACATATTCATTCAATCCACCCGGTTCGGCCAATCGGTCTTGGAAATAACTACCGGTAGTCTGAAACATCATATACTGCTCCAGAAAACGATACCAATACCGAAAATTCAACTCTATGAATAGGAAACTACCTATAATAAAAAGGAATAGTATAATGGTATTATTGTTAACAAATAGTCTATTCTTCATTCTCCAACTGTTTTTCGGATCGTAAAGATAGAAAGTATATAGAAGACGGCAAAAGAAAAAGTTTAATTATTATATTGAACACGGAATACACGAAACACACGGACTGATACTATATACCTCAGTGTATCGCTGTGTGTTCCGTGTGTTCCGTGTTCAATCCTGTACTTACATCTGCTGCTCGCCGCCGCCAGAGCCGCCGCTCTTCACATCATCGTTATTGATACCGCGTTTTACTTTCTTGATAGCATCTTTCAAGGTACCGAAACGATAGGATACGCTAACTTGTAACATGCGCATCGTTCGGTAATTGGTCTCACGGCGGAAGAACGTATCGTCTGAAGAAGTGTTTTCCATCTTCATTCGTTTCCAGAACGGGTTCTGGAAAGACAACTGAACCGAGAGCTTTTTCTTCAAGAAATCCTTATTTACGGAGATTCCCGTAAAATAGAATGGAGAACGTTTACCCTGCAACTGAATCCAAGGAGAGAAATATCCTCCATGCAAGTTCAAGCGAAAATCCATCGGGAAATTAAACTGCGTACCGGCGAATATACGTCCGCTGAAACCACTGTTCGCCATATCATTCATATCGCTCTTCAAATCCGTATAATCCACACCTCCATTCATATAAATACGGAACAAAGGAACCGGGTTCCAATTTGCGTATACGAACAAGCCCGTAGATTGTTTCTTTCCTATATTACCATAAGTAGTCTGGAAAATACCCGGGTTCTTCGGATCGATAAAGGTATATTGCTCGATCGAATTATTCACGAACGTATAAGTAGCGCTCGCGTTAATGCTGAATTTCTGGGCGAACATACTATAGTTCAAGTTAATATTATTACTTTTCTCAGAGTCCAGATTCGGGTTACCGAAGGATATATTCTGCGGATCCGCATTGTTTACATAAGGATTCAAATACCAGATACCCGGACGCTGGATACGCATATTATATCCCAAGCGAAGCTGTTGCGCCATGCTCAGTTGATAAGAGATCGTAGCGTTTGGCACCACGTCGAAATAATGGGTGTCAAAATTCATATCGGGAGCCATCTCGTATTTCACATCCAAAGAAGTTCCTTCCGCACGGACACCCGCTTTCACGCCAAACTTATCAAACTTCATCGAATAGCCCAGATAAGCGGAATAGATATGTTGGGTATGACGGAAATGGCTATCCTTGGAAGTAACATCTTCCCATATATTCAGCGAATCGTTGAAAGCGGTACGATCTGTATTACTCCGGCTCTGGCGGAATATGTATTTCGCGCCAACCTCCAAGGTCTGGTCCTTCCATGTAGGAGTCGTATAATCCACCTGTCCGGTGTGCTCATTCGTAGAAGCCTTATTGATATTATTTTGCGGATAGCCGAGCCAAGGATTGTAATTCACGACATTCTCTAATTCCGTATAATCCTTACTATCATTCGGAGAATGGCTGAAACGGTAAGAGACCGTCAGCAACTCATCTTTCTTATGGGTAGAGTGCTGGTAATCCACGTTCACGTCCGTAGAACCAAATGTCTCTGTCGTTTCCGAGTTACGGTTATAACTGTAGACCGGATTATGATTGATATCCTGCATATTCACGTTATACTCCGAGAAACTTTTCATCTCGCCACGGAATAAGTTCGCGCCAACGGTCAATAGATTCAAAGAGTCGATCTCATAACTTCCCTCCAAATAACCGAATTGGAACGGTCCACGGCTCTTTCTACGTCCATTTTGTGTCAAGAAGTGTTCCCCGTCATTTTGCAAATCTTCCCGTACGGAGTTAGCGTCATTCCATGGGTCCCGCTCCCGATTATAGTTATAGTTGGCGGTAAGTCCTAATTTTCCGGCTTTTAGAGATACATAACCACCACCGCCTACACGCCCCAACGAACTACCGTTCACACGAACCGTACCAGTATATCCTTGTAGAGCATTTTTCGTTGTAATGATATTAATAATACCACCGATACCCTCGGCGTCATACTTAGCGCCCGGGTCTGTGATCACCTCTATGTTTTTCACGGAATTGGCCGGCATACTCTTTAATACCTCAGCAGGATTATTACTCAACAGGTTAGAAGGTTTACCATTCATGTAGATCTTGAAGTTCGTGGAACCTTTCAATTGGATTTGGTCATCTCCATCCACGGTTACCATCGGCACTTTGCGCAACATATCCAACGTATTGTTGGTCTGTGCCTCGGGGTCATCTTCCAAGCTATAGGTAAGTTTATCGATCTCAGCCTTCACCAAAGGTTTCTGCGCCGTAACCGTCACTTCCCCCAGCCGCTGGTTATCCTCCTGCATATATAACTTACCCAAATCCAAGTTCCTCTGTTTATCCGAGATCGTAAATGTTTTCTCGGCAGGAGCTTTTCCTATCGATTGCATAGAGATGATGTATTTGCCGGCACTGCTTAAAGGTGTCTGAAACTTACCATCCACATCACACGCTAAAAGCTTGACCGGCTTATCGGGGGTTTTCGCTAAAGCAATTCTCAACGTCGCATAGGGTACGGACTCGTTACTCAGCGAATCTAACACCTGTCCCTTAATTGAATAGGAACCGGTTTTATCAGCCTGCGCATACAGAGGAAGCGCAAGGAACAGTACCCAAAATAAGGCAAACAATTTTTCTTTCATACGTTCATCATCTATTACATAATACTATACTTATCTCTCAACTTTTTGTACTAAATCACACTGTTTACGATTGATTCGTACAAATAAAGACATTAATATACGTTCGTAAGCATTTTTTCCTCACAAAAAGTCTGAAAAAACTTTATTTTCATACAAAGACGAGCTTTGATACCGATAAGTTGCATATTTCCTCATCTATATCCTTTATGAACCGCTCTCCAAAGCCTTTACATCATCGTTCTTTATACCACGTTTCACCTTCTTGATAGCGTCTTTCAAATTACCGAAACGATAGGAGATGCCTATACCAAATGTACGCGTCGGAGAATAGCTGATATCTTGCCTATGGAAAGTATCGTCGTAGATCGTAGCCTCCATTTTCCTGCGTTTCCAAAACATATCGTAAAAATAGAGGGATACGGACAGTTTCTTCTTCAAAAAATTCCTGCTCACATAGACTGTAGCGAAATTCAACGGCGAACGCCTCCCTTGCAGCTGTATCGCCGAAGAGATAAAGCCTCCATTCAGATTCAACCGGATATCGAGTGGTAAGTTAAACTGAGCCCCGGCGAAGACACGCCCGCTAAAGCCACTGTTCGCCATGTCATTCTTTTCGCTCCTCAAATCCGTATAGCTCAAGCTTCCATTCAAGTTAACGCGGAACAGGGGGATCGGATTCCAACTACCGTAAACAAAAAGGCCGGTAGTCTGCCTCTTCCCGATATTCCCGTAAGTAGTCCGGAAAATTCCTGGATCCGCCGGATCGATAAACGTATACCGCTCGATTGAGTTATCTATAAATGTATAAGAGATACTTGTATTGAAACTGAACTTTTGGGCGAATATACTATAATTCAGGTTCACACCGTTACTCTTCTCCGAATCCAAGTTCGGGTTACCATAAGAGATGTTCTGCGGATCCGCATTGCTCACATACGGATTCAGGTACCAGATACCCGGTCGTTGGATACGCATATTATATCCCAGACGAAGCTGCTGGCTCATACTAAGCTGGTACGATACGACAGCGCTTGGCACCACGTCGAAGTAATCGTTCCCGAAATTCATATCCGGTGCCAGCTCATACCTCACTTTCAAGGAAGTCCCTTCTGCCCGCGCACCAGCTTTCACCCCGAATTTCCCAAATTTCATCGTATATCCCAGATAGGCGGAATAGATCTGTTGCGAATGATCGAAATGGCTATCTGCGGGAGTCGCCTCCTCCCACATTTGCGATGTCTGGTTGAAGGCCTTACGATCCGTATTACTCCGGCTCTGACGGTAGATATACTTTATGCCCGCCTCCAAGCTCTGATCTTTCCAAGTAGGTGTAGTATAGTCAAACTGCCCGGTATGCTCGTTCGTCGATGCCTTATTGATATTATTTTGCGGATAGCCCAACCACGGCTCGTAGTTACGAATATCCGTCAACTCCGTATAATCCTCGTTATCGTTCGGGGAACGACTGAAACGGTACGAGAGAGTGAGTAGTTCGTCTTTCTTGCGCGTGGAACGCTGATAATCCACATTCATGTCAGCTGAGCCGGACTTGCGGCTCGATTCCGAATTACGATTATAACTATAAACGGGGTTCCGGTCGGCATCCAGCATCTTCACCGCATATTCCAAGACGCTCCTCGTGGTTCCGAGGTACAGACCAATCCCTACAGTCAATAAGTTCAACGAATCGATCTCATAACTACCTTCCAGATTCCCGAAATGATAAGGGGCTCTCGATTTACTACGTCCCACCTGATTCAGATAATGTTCTTCCTTATTATTCAGATCCTCACGCATGGAAGAAGCATCGTTCCAAGGCGTATTGTCACGGTCACAGTTGTAATTGGCAGACAATCCGAACTTGCCGGCTTTCAGCGACAGGTAGCCGCTCCCGAAGATACGCCCATTGGTGATGGTGTTCAAACTTACCGATCCCGTATAACCCTGCAAGGTGTTTTTCACCATGATGATATTGATAATCCCCCCAATTCCCTCGGCATCATACTTCACACCCGGCTCCGTGATAACCTCGATGTTCTTCACCGAGCTTGCCGGCATGCTTTTCAACACTACCGACGGATTATTGCTTAACAAATTCGATGGCTTACCGTTCATGTAAACCTTAAAATTTGAAGACCCCTTCAACTCAATCTTATCCTCACCGTCCACGGTAACCATCGGGACCTTACGAAGCATTTCAAGCGTATTATTGGTCTGTGCCTCAGGATCATCCTCCAGACAGTAAATGATCCTGTCGATCTCTGCTTTCACCAAAGGTTTCTGCGCCGTGACCGTAACCTCTTCCAAACGCAGGTTATTATCCTGCATAAACAGCACGCCGAGATCCATGACTTTCCGTTCATCCGAAAGGGTGAATACCTTCTCTGCCGGAGCCTTCCCGATAGATTGCATAACGATAATATACGTTCCGATGTTATTCAGCGGAGTCTGGAACTTCCCATCTATATCACACGCCAACAGCTTGATTGGCTTCTCCGGTGTACTTGCCAAAGCGATTCTCAATGTGGCATACGGTACGGATTCATTTGTCAGTGAATCCAGCACCTGGCCTTTAACCGTAAAAGAACCGGCTTTATCCATTTGCGCATACAGCGGAAGCGCAAGGAACAGTACCATAAATAAGGTTAACAACTTTTCTCCCATACATGCGTCACTTATTACAAAACACAATATATTCCACTCATAACACTGCGTTTACGATTTATTCGTACAAATAAAAACATTATAAACATTCGTTGGCTATTATTTCTCACAAAAAGTCTAAAAAAAGAAATATATCATTATTTTTGTACATCTAATTTTCTAAATAACAACATTATGAGAACTATTTTTTGTGTATTAGCCACTTTGATGTTAGGTCTAGCCGGTATGCAGGCCCAGAGTTTAAAAGCCATTAAGTTGAATGCCCCCGACAAGACCCGAGGCGCTTCGGTGATGAAAGCCTTGGCCAATCGTCACTCTGAACGTGAGTTCGCCAACAAGAAGCTCAGCCAGCAAGACCTTTCTGATTTGATGTGGGCCGCTATCGGTATCAACCGGGAGGATGGAAAACGTACCGCCGCTTCCGCCTTGAACAAGCAAGACATAGATGTCTATGTACTTATGGAAGAGGGCGCTTATTTGTATGATCCAAAGGCCCACCAACTAAACCCGGTAGCGGAAGGTGACCATCGTCCGTTAATCGGTGGCAAGCAAACCTCCGTGAACTCTGCCCCTGTTTGCCTGTTGATGGTTTCTGATATTTCTAAGTTCGGCAACGTGGGCACACCGCAAATGCGCGAGCGCTTTGGAGCGTTAGACGCAGGATTGGTCTCTCAAAACATCGCCTTGTTCTGTTCCGGATGTGGTTTGGTTACGGTTCCCCGAGGTAGCATGGAGGCTGATGCTTTGAAAAAAGTGTTGAAGCTATCCGACTCCCAAATCCCAATGATTAATCATCCCGTGGGTTACGCGAAATAATAGGATTATACACGTAGGCTCACGAGAATAATCTTGTGGGCTTACGAGGATTCCTCACCGTGTTGCTGGGTGAAAAAGTGAGCATCATTGAATTACTCGAGAGCAAAGGTAATCAACTCACCGCCGACGATAAGTTCAACAAGGTAGACATCAAGGCCAGAAACCATATATTTACGTCCTTAAGAATACGGTCTTACAACACAACTTAGGGGCGTAAATATACAAGCCAAGCGATCAAGGCCAGCAGAACGAATATGATCACCAAGATCGTATTCCCCCACCGGATCAAAAAAGAAGGCATCTCGCCGATCATGTTGCGGACTTTCTCGCTACGCAACTCGATACGGTCTTGATCCGATTCCGCTTTTTTCTTCATCTCATTGTATGTTGACATATCCTTAACTCCCCAACTCTAATTGATTCTTCACTAAATTATAATAAGCACCCTTGCGATCGATCAGCACGTCGTGGGTGCCTACCTCCACGATACGGCCCTTGTCAAGAACGACTATTTGATCGGCGTTGCGTACGGTACTTAATCGATGGGCGACGATTATGACTGTCTTACCCCGGTAAAAGTCCGTCAAATTCTCTACTATAGCACGTTCATTATTCGCATCCAACGAATTCGTCGCCTCATCGAAAAAGAGATAAGAAGGGTTCTTATAAACCGCACGGGCTATTAAGATCCGTTGACGCTGGCCTTGGCTTACGCCTTGACCATCCGAACCGATAACCGTATTATATTTCAAGGGGAGACGATCGATAAACTCCTCTATATTCGCGATACGGGCCGCCAACAACAAACGGACCTTGTCTATCTCACCGTCATCAACCGCTATATTGCGGGCGATGGACTCGGAGAACAGATAACCGTCCTGCATCACAGCACCGCACTGGTCGCGCCACCACGACAAGCTAAAGGAACGCAGGTCATTGCCTCCCACACGGATATCCCCCACGACCGGGTTATAATAGCCCAGCAATAATTTGATCAACGTAGTCTTACCACTGCCACTCGTACCCACGATCGCCGTGATCTTCCCGCTTGGGATACGGAGGCTCACTTGGTCCAGCACCTTCGGGGAATGGATGCCCTCATACTGGAACGTCACGTTACGGATCTCCACATCCCGGTTATTCCCGTTAAAGCCCGTTATCATGCGCTCTTCCGTCTCCTCCTCCTCCCGGTCGCGGATCTCGCTCATCCGTTCCAGACTAATCTTCACGTCTTGCCAACTATAAAGAAACTGCACGAACTGTTCCACCGGAGCGTTCAACTGCCCGATAATATACTGTATAGCCAACATCATACCCAACGACAGGCTCCCCCCGATCACAGCCGTAGCGGCAATCACCGTAATCACGATATTCTTTACCTCATTAATCAAGATACTGCCGGCCTCCTGACTCTGTTGCAGCCGCATCGATTCGATGTTCGTCCGGAACAAGTCCGCTTGTATATCCTCCCATTCCCAACGGCGGCGGCGCTCACAATGCTGGAGCTTGATCTCCTGCATGCCGTTCAGCATCTGCATCGTCTTCGACTGGTTTCGGGCCCGCTGCTCAAAATAGGTATAATCCAGCAACCGGCGTTTCTTCAAGAAAAGCGTCACCCATATCGCATATAAGGCGCTACCTAGCACGAATATGCCAAATATCAATCGGTTATAATAAAGCAATACCCCCCCAAACACGATGAAACTGAAAGCGGAGAAGAGCACCGTCAATGTCTGCGCCGTGAGAAAACGTTCCACCCGTTCATGGTCGTGGATACGCTGCAACAAGTCTCCCGTCATTTTCGTATCGAAAAACGACATGGGCAAACGCATCAACTTAATCAAGAAATCGGAGAGCAAGGAGATATTCACCCGAGCGCTAATATGCAATAAGATCCAACGGCGGATAAAGTCCACGGAGGCACGGCTCAGCACCAGCATCAATTGTCCCACCAAGATCAGATAGATCAAATTCAAATTCTTTCCGGCTATCCCTTTATCCACAATCGCTTGCGTAAGAAACGGGAAGATCAATTGCAAGACGCTGCCTAGCGCCAGTCCGAGCAACAATTGGATAAAGAAACGTTTATAGGGTTTCATGTATCCCCACAAGAAACGGAAAGGATCTTTCCCCGTATGCCGTTCATCTTTCCGTTCGTAAAATGCGGGAGTCGGCTGCAAGGCCATCAATATCCCTTTTTCCTCCCCTCTCGAACGGGTACTGATCCACGCATTACGAAACTCATCCTCATTGATCCGTAATAGATTCTTGCCGGGATCGGCAATATAGAAAACATATTCACCATCCCGTTTCTTTTTAGCGTCATAGAGTACGACGAAGTGATCCTGGTTCCAATGGAGGATACAGGGGAAAGGGCGTTGATCCACCATCTTCCCCAGGGTCATTCGTCCACATATCGTACGGAATCCTATATACTCGGCGGCATCAACCATACCCAACAAGGAAACTCCTTCTCGAGAGACAACGCAAAGCTTTTGCATCGTCTCGGCGGAATACTCCTTGCCGTGGAACTTGGCGATCATACGAAGGCAAGTGGCACCGCATTCCATGGAGTCTGGTTGTTTGATATGAGGGAATTTGTTCATTTTTTTATTCACATCTTATTACTTCATTTCACAATTCACAAGAAAAAATAATGCACACAGAAAGCTTCTTTTATTTTTTTGTAAAAAATATCAGTGTTCAAACCTAATGAATACTGTTTGAATTCTTCTTGTGAGACAGGCATTACCTTCTTCGATGGAAAAACAGATACAGTAAAATGATTTTTCATATAATCTAGGTATCTTGTAATCTTTAAAGCACCTAGGTTGTTTTCACCGTAGAAGAAAGTCTTATTATGAATAGACTCTTCGATTTGAGACAGCAGAAATATCCAAAAAACATTTTTAGCGGTAGAGCCTATAAATGAGTTACCCAGCAAAGGATGTATCTTTAGCAAATCACAATGTCCTTTTGGTTGGTTAGTGAAAAATAATTGAGAGTCGTTGAATAATGGCGATATTGATTGGAAACATTCGGTGTCTAAATTAACATAGAGTCCTCCATGAAGATACAATATCATGTATTTAGCTAGGTTTAAACGTTGCCGTTGGGTAAATACAGATTTATACAGCAGATAGAAATCAGAGAAATCAGAGAATAGTAAGCTCTCAACCTCAGCTGAACACCAAAGATGATAGTCCCAATCAGGATTATACTTTTTCCATGTATTGGAAAGTATCCTTAGATTACAGGGCATCATGTCCTCACTGTCTGCAATCCATATCTGATGTATGATCTTATTCATTAAAAACTAATTATTTTATGATACTACGTACAATGTTAAAACAGATGATCTTGTTTCCTGACAGGATTTGATCCAATAGTAGATTAGATTCAATAGGTAAACAATCTACCATAGTAGTTAGGTCACTAACAAATAACTCATCAAACCACGGGATGTTTTTATCGTTTAATACAGTCTTTCCATAATTGTAGTAATGAATTAGACCTTGCAATCCTGTATCAAATGAGAGATCCTCTAGTCTACGCAAGTCTTGCCGTAGGATATATCTATTAATACGTAAAATTGTTTCGGTTATATCTTTGTGTAGAAAACCATTTTCCAACAAATACACCAATCCCCAAGCTACACCAGCCAAACCTGTAGCTAAATCAACAGATTCTTTATACGAGAGATTCTCTAATAAATCCATAAGCAACCCTTCCGCTAATTCATTATACTCCGATTCTCCACTATAGTTACTATAATGGAAGAACAATATAATCATTCCCATTTTCCCATTGTATAATCCGACATTTGAGATTAAGTCCACCCTAAACAATGCTTGATGTGTTGCTTTAATAACCGTGTCTCGATCCAAATCAAATAAAAGATTCCGTACCATCCGTATTGTCATTTTTCTTATAAACACTCAGCTTCTTATCCCAAGCCCCGAAAAAATAATGCGCACAAAAGGCATTCTTTATCTTTCCATAGAATAAATCAGAACCAACACCTTTCCTATAGTTTTGAAAATCCTCCTTACAGACGGGAGAAACCAAATAAGAAGAAAGCGTAGATGCACCATATTCATCCCTTAACTGATTAATAAGCCTAGATAACATATATGGACCAGTAGTATTCAATACGATATCATCTCTATAGATCCTGTTTTTAACAGTAAAATCTATATCAGACAAGATGCGTAACCAGCCCTTATGATTATTAGATGAACCCATAAAGGCGTTTCCTACCACTCTCTGCTTTGATCCATTAAAACAGACCCAATGCTCAGGAGGTTCCATTCCCAAAAAGAATGACTTGTTTTCTACAAGAGGGTCTATAGATTTAAAACATTCAATATCTAAATCCACATAAACTCCACCATGGCAATATAAAATCATGTATCGAATCATATCCAATCTCTGTATATTAAAAGGTAAAGAATGATAAAGATTAGCCCACTCTGGGAAATAAGAATCCACCAATTCTACCATCTCCTTTTTATTCCAAAGGTGATATTCCCAATTTGGGTTAAATCTTTTCCATGTACATGAAAGGATCCTCAACTGGAAAGGTACATTATCACCATCCCATATTTGATGTATTACTTTTTCAATAGCCATAATCAAAACCTATCCTCATTAGCTAAAGATTCATACTTTTTGTTTATCTCAAGAAATGAGTCGAAACCCGATTTTAAAATCGTAGAGTACTCCTTTATGAGATTTTCCAACATTTTTCGATGCTCTAGCATGATCTCCGTAGCATTCCTAAGATAGATGCCACAGGTCTCTCTTAGCATATTGTATATATCATTCTTTAGATCTGAAGGAAATAAAGTCTCTAGTATAAGTAACTTATTATAGACAAAATAGTTTAGATCCATTTCGTATGGGAAACCAGTTCTGAATATATGGCCAATCTCCGTATCCTTGATAAGATAACATCCTCCTCCTTCCATCCAAGCTTTGATACTGATGTAGGGTTCCTCAAATCCATATTGTTTCAATCCTTCATAGCCTCTTATATACTGCCAATATCGTTTTGAGGAACAATAGGTTGCACCATATACACTGGGTATTTCAACAATCTCACGTTCGGGATGCAAATCTTTTCTCATCCACGTAGGATTTAAGATGTTATTCTTGTCTTGGAAATTGATATATGCGCCAAAATGCGGTTTTCCTTCGACAAAGTTTCCATTCAAGTCTAACGTCTTGCAATTAGCGCAATACACCGCTCGTTGATTGTCACTTGTCACCTCTACGATTCTTTTCCACCAGTCATTATCATAGAATCGCATATGTCCATCTACAGTCAAAAAATAATCGGTCTCTATCATTCCGATACCTAAATCTCGAGAAAAAGCAGGTCCTAAACGTTTTTTATTCACCATGTACTTAACCTTATATACCCTTCCGATCTCCTCATAATCAAAAGAGTCGGTCGAGGCATCATTGATCAGCAGGATGTCCACATTATCTCTTGCTGTTTCCCTAATGCTTTTAACGGTCTCGCATATTTCAGCACCTTCATTCAAAAAGGGTATGATTACTGTTAAATTCCTCATGGTTTTTGATCTTAATAAAAATATTCATCTATCTGTATATCCTAATCATTTTACGATTCCTGCATCTTCATCCACATAATTATAGATTTGTTTCTGCGATCCCTTGTACTTACGCCCTAGGTCAAAGTTCCAAGCAATACTGAGCCTTACCTGGTTTCCCTCGTTTCTTACGTAAGAAGCCGTACTCTTTTGAACGTACGCTGAGTTCAGTAACTCTTTTTGGGGTGTCCCATCTGGCAAGAACAGATTTTGCACGCTCAACTCATATTGTATGGATTTATGTCGATAGCGGAGCGAGATGTTTGCTCGAGCAGGAAAAATCAGAACTGTCTCACCTGACTGCATCTTTGACTTGATCGTATAAGAGGCAGATAAAGACCAGTCCTTATAATTTCCTTCCAATTGGAAGCCACCAAATGTATTGGTCAAAGATTGCTCAAAATTGTTTCCTTTGTCTATATATCGGTTCAGTACGCCAAAAGCAGACAGATTCAATCGATCTCTCACAACCTCCCAATTTGCATACAAATACCCTTGGATATGCTGATGGAACTTTTGATTCTCCGGATGATACTCTAAATAATGATGGCCTTGGTCTTCCCGCAGGTAAATAGAATTATTTATGAGGTTACGAGTGTACTGGTAGAACAACCGAGGGGCGAAGGAGAAAGCACCCTTACGAAAATTGAACGTAAAATTGTTGGCATAGGTCTCAGCAGGAACCACATTTGGATTTCCGACAAACAATTCATAAGGGTTTTGCCATTGCTTGAAATCACTCATATAATTCAGAGTAGGCAAAAATTGCAACATAAAAAAGTTATACCTAAATGAGATATTCTCCTTGAAAGAATAGGCTAGTGTTAGTATCGGTCGAAACTGCCACTTCGAAAAATGGGTATCCTCTTCCTTGAAATATATCCTAGAAAAGCCTGCCCCTACTTGATAGCTGAACTTGCTTAATGCACCTTGCAACTGGGCATACCCATACACGTCCGAATTATTCATCGTATTGGTAACATCCGCTCCCTCCATGGTATAAATATTCTCTGTGTGAGATTGCGTAAAGCGTAATCCGACGGAGAAATCAATAGCTTGACTGAACCGGTTCTCATAGATGGCTTCTGCTTGCAGAGTTTGTTTCTTTCCATCTGTATTGTATGAATAGTTATACAGGGATTCATTCTGATTATTTTCTTGATAGTTTCGAAAATAATCAGAGGAAATATACGTCGCTACCACATTAGTTAAAAAAGTTTGATTCTTACCGAGTTCTTGTTGAAAATAAAGATCAATTGATGGCGTATAATTTCTGTTTTTCGTATGAAGTAAAGAGGTGTAATTCATTTTGTTTAATTCATCTATTACATTTTGTTTTGATACTTGATCAGGTACGCTAAATTGATTCCGAAAAACCACGTTAAAGACAGTCTTTTCCTCATTGTGCCAATTGTAAGAAAGAGATAGGTCATGTCTCTCCGATTTTATGGGTTCTTTCACTCCCTCTTTGGATAATACAAGTTTTTGATTCGGCAAAAACAGCTTCAAGTACTCATCCTTAAAACTGTCTTTATACTTCGAATAGGAGATACGGTAATTCAAGCCCAACTCCGACTTTCGGTTGTTGTATTTTAGAAAAACTTGGTCGTTCGTATAAGGTGAAGTAAGAGCTATCTGAGCATTTCCTCCAAGGGATAATCCATACTCTATTCGTTTCAGAACGAAATTTATCACGGTGCCGACATTGCCATAGCGCATGCCTGGCAAATCGATATATTCCACTTTTTTAATCTTTTGTGGATCGAGGGCAGTAATCTCATCTATTGTCACCTCAATATCATTAATGCGTAATTGTACGGGCCGATCGTTAATGGACGAAATTGAACGATCGCCCACATTTACGATTAATCCCGGCAGCATGAGTTGGTGAATCATCTCCAAGGCAGAGAACGACCTTTCTACGATTCCTATAGGGGGGAATATCACCTGTCGGTCCATTTTCGTATAATTGTCTGCCGAAACCACAATCTCATCCAATTGTTGAGTGACCGGAATAAGCTCGATAGTTCCAAAGTCTAGATTCTCCTGCGCATTCCTTACGTCTATCAAGGTTGAACGAAATCCTATATTGGAAAAACGCAATACATAATCGCCTACTTTGGGAATATTAATACGAAACTTTCCATCCGCTTGCGTTGCATCCTGGGAGACAACAACCGAGTCGGAATTTAGCGTAAGAATACTTACGCCCTCGATACATTCACCTGTTTCCTTATTAACGACTATTCCTGTTACAAGAATTGCATGAATATGAAAACTCACTAGCAAGGAGAAGAAAAGCAATAATTGTTTCATAGCACATTATCTATTTAAGGTGTAATCTTTGTTAGATTTTAGATTTCTTGCTTTGCAGAAACATTTGCTCCGCCCAAAGAAGTAGATATTTGTCGATAGACATACCCATATGTTGCATGGAGCATACTTTATGCAAATCTTTCCAATTTAACTCCATACACTTTTGGCTGCAAGGTCCCATACAAACAGGAAGCATCTTACAAGCCAAGCACATAGGATTCTCAAATGTAGTTCTACCAAGCCTTTTTGACAGAGTAACTTGATTCCACACGATATCTCCCGCATGGGTTAATATGCCTTCTGCATTTTCTTTCTTTAAGGTTCGCCCATTACAACGGTATACATTGCCATCATAATTTATGATGGCAAAATCATAATCTTCCGCAGGACAGGAATAATCTCGAATTTTCATATTCCCAGACTGAACCGTAAAGCCTTCTTTTTGGAATTTACGAATTGTTTCTAGCAATAAGGATCGTTGCTCTTTATCACCGGCAGATTCCATTGTTTGCCAGACACGTTCCATGTGGACTAAAAATTTACTACGATCCAAGCCTTGTAAATCCTTGATCAAAGGATCTATATTTCCCAAAGTCGCATCATCATAATTTATTCGAAGGGTTACCACAAAATCTTCTTCCAAAGCAGGAATGTTATCAGAGATAAGGTATAATGAATCCAGTATTTTATCGTATGTTTCCGCATTATTGATTTTCCCTATACGCACTTTGTCATGTTTCTCCTTGTTCCCATCCAATGTTATTTGAAACACAGGATTCGTTGATCGCAATTTGTCTATATTTTCCTTATTGATAAGGGTTCCATTGGTTATGAAAAACGAAGTGTAGTTTACACCAGCTCTTTTACAGATCTCACGAGCCTTATCTGCTAAAGGATATGCTATCTCATCGAAATAGAGTAAAGGTTCTCCTCCAAAGAAACTCAAAACGAAAGAGTCCACTTGTCTTAACTGAACTTTTTTCTCTATGTATTTCAATATGTTTTGCTTTACTTCATCGCCCATCTTCGAGTTTGCCACATGGCTCTCATAGCAATACCAACATTTTAAGTTACAGTCTTGAGTAGGATAAACCATCAATCGTAATCTTCGGCTAGGACTAAATGTCGCAATTTTATGCTTCAGTCTTATTTCTGCCAACTCATCCCGTTCGTCAGAGATCAAGAAACCACTACTTACTAAAGTATCATAATGCGATTTAAATGTTCTCTTGAAATCAGACTCTGCCATAGACATGAATGAGTCATATACATGATTACTTACACAGATGAGAGTATGTGTAAATGAGTTATAACAAATAACAAAACCTTTTTGCTTAACAAAGATATTATAATTACTTTTTTTCATAAACGTTTTCTTTTATGGCTACACAAAACTCGAACGCAGCGGTTCTAATATTAAAAATATCCGAACCGCCGTTCCTTTGATTAAGCCCCAGAGCAACCCGTTCCACATGTGTTACCACAATTATTACCACAATTGGTTCCACAGACACTACCACAATTAGATCCACAGCTACGTGTAGCCCCACCTCTTACAAGAAAAAGCTCATCATCAGAAAGGACAAGATCATCAAATAGTAGTCGTTCTTCTTTCTCTATTTGTCTCATAACATTATAGTTATAAAGTCTAAAATTCTCTCTCTAACACTTTTCCAAAATGGCAGAGAGTTTAACCAAAATGGAAATGTATACAACAGAATAAAATCGTCTTCCAAGAATGATATTTAAGGTTCTTTGAGGAAATATGGCACACCTCGTCCATTCTCAACCCAATACCATTCGTCTGTCTCTTCATCATAAATCCATTCACCACCCTTAATGGCGGAAAGTTCTTCCTTCGACAACAAATCACCAGTTTCCATATCTATATGCTTTTTAGTCTGTTACAAAAATATAAGTAAAATTTCGTACTATATCTAACAAACACCTAATTTTTGTCTAACAAAAAGCTAACAAAACGAGAAAAACGTATCTTTTTTAAGATTATTCATTATCTTCACATCCAAAATAACGAATATATCATGAAACACTCCTTATATATTACGACCATTATGTTGCTAGCCTTAACACTCTCCCAAGGATATTGGTTATACAATATATATAACGCTGAAAAATATAAAACGCAAGAAATCCTTGAAGAGCTATTCGAAGAGGCTATCAAGCAAGAAATGTCCAAGCGAATGGTTCGCAACAAACCGAAAGACCTCAGCAACCCCAAAAGAATCATAAGAAGAGCTAGTGATATGACACCAGAGGAACGAGCCAAGCTAAAAGGAGATACCATAACCTTATCACAAATAAAAAATCGGAATCTAAAAGATAACTATGCCGACCTTTTAACGCAACGTATGCAAGACGGTCTACGTAATGCGAATAAACCCTTAAAACCAAATGTATTAGACAGCCTATTCAATAAAACATTAACTGATCACAATTTACAAGCAATATCTTATATAGAAATATCAGACTCTACCCGGCAAACCGTAAATACGGTAGGAAAAAAATTCAACCTTTCATTTTATAAGTTCCAAACAGAAAAGCTTCCGATAGGAACGCAAGGATTACAATATGTACAGGCTTTCGTTAAATTACCTCTTTCTGACATTGTCCAACGAATGCTCTTGGCTTTTACCGTATCTTGTCTAATCATCCTTACCTCGGCGAGCTGCCTATATTATTTATTAAGAACAATACGTAAAGCCCACGCCCAACTCCGAGACCGTGAAATAGCCGTTCACAGCGCCATCCACGACTTGAAATCCCCGCTGAACACAACATATGCCTCTATAGATTTTATCGCTAGCCAAGAGAAAGAGCCGATGAAAGCTAACATATTAAATATCGGAAAAACACAAATCCGACAATTGATAGAGATCATCGAATCCATGCTATCCCTACTGAAAACAGCGGATGGAAAAGAGAGCGCACGAAGGTCGTCTATAGAAATCAAGTCATTTATCGAGCAAACGTATCAAGCGATAGTTAGGCTCTATCCTAACAAGAACCCCTTGTTCAAGCTTGAGAAAAGCGAGGATTTCCCCGACATGATCGAAGCTGATACCGTTCGTCTGGAACGTTGCCTACGGAATTTGCTAGAGAACGCATTGAAATATTCGGATGACGATGTACGAATCACCGTAACGTTGACTATGAAAAACAACCATTACCGAATAGCCATAAAAGACACCGGTTGGGGAATCCCCAAGAAAGCCCAGAAGAAACTCGGACAACAATTCTTCCGGGTGAAACAAGCCGACAAGCCAGCGCAACCGGGATATGGATTAGGGTTGAGTAGCGTAATGCTAATGGCTAAAGAAATGGGCGGCTCCCTAACTTTTCAGAGCGAGAAAAATGTAGGTTCAACATTTTTCATTAACTTGCCGGCCGAAAACACATAACACGATATGGAAGATAAGCTGAAAGTGATCTTTATTGAAGATGACCCAAACCTTGGATTAATCATCGTATTGGCCTTGCAAAGTAAAGGATACGAGGTTTACTACGCCAACACGTTAAGCGGTATTCAAGACATGATAGAAAAAGACTACCCTAATATCCTGCTTCTCGATCTGGAAGTTGGCAATCAAAACGCATTGGATTATTTGCCTTTTATTCGTTCAAAGCATCCTTCATTGCCTGTACTGATAGCCTCTTCCCACAACGAAGGGGAGGAAATAACACGCTGCTATGAAGCCGGAGCTAATCATTACACCAAAAAACCGTATGATATACAAGAAATAGATTTCCTAATCCAAAGGTTTTGTAAAAAGGCCAGTCCGATATCAAATAGTATATCTATTGGAGATTACCAACTGGAACTCTCCACTCATAAATTATTCTATAAACAAGAACAGTCAAAAACATTAAGTCCTAAAGATTTCAAGTTATTCTATCTGTTATCCGAGCAATTAAATCAGCCAGTAAGCAGAGAAAAGCTTTTTCATGAAATATGGGATGGGCAAGAAGTTCATGATAGCCTAAACAACAGCATCTCGCGTTTGCGCAAATTATTGGAAAAAGATACCACACTTTCAATAGATGCCGTAAAAGGAGTTGGATATATATTATCAAAAAAAGACCAACTCTCCTCATCGTAATTAAGGGGGCTTATTGTAGATTTCTAGATACGCCCTTGTTCCCTATCACATGATTCGGGAAAAACACGTACGACTTTTTTGAAAAACACGTACGACTTTTCCCAAAAACACGTACATGTTTTGAGTAAAAGATCATCCTGTTTTTAGCATACTAACAATCAGTATATTATATAATTCTTTTCATTACCAAACTTATTGTTTGGAATTTATATCGATCCTATAGGGACGTAGCGTGCAGCGTTTGCTACCTAAAGAGTTTTCATTATCTTCGCGGAAAATTAATTGAGATGTGGACGTTCTTTATCATACTTCCAATCCTGTATCTTGCAGGGAATATTTACATTTATCTAAAGGGAAAACAGGCTTTGAAAAGCCAGTCTACCGGAGTTAAAGTGTTGTTATCCATTGTTTTTTGGGGAGGAGCTTTATCGTTCTTCAGTAGTTTTCTATTCCGGAATCTGGATATGCCGGCTTCTTTCGCTCAAACGGTTTCTCAAGTAGGAACAGGATGGCTCGTGTTCACTTTATACATGGTATTGGCCTTGTTAGTATTTGATATCTTACGGCTTTTCCACCTACATTTCAAATACTCATTCTATTTATCCTTATTCTTAACACTCAGCTTATTAGGATATGGAAACTATAATTACCAACATCCTGATACACGAGTTATCAACATGGTTATCAACAAACCGGCCGATACCGATGGACAGCCGCTGAAAGTCGTAGCCATTAGCGACATACACTTAGGATACGCTACCAACAAGACGATGCTTGCCGGATATGTAGATATGATAAACGCTCAACGCCCGGACATCGTTCTTATCGGTGGAGACTTGATAGACAACAGTGTCGCACCTCTGCGATACGAGCATATGGAAGAGGAACTGTCCAAGATCTACGCCCCATTAGGCGTTTATATGGTACCGGGTAACCATGAGTATATCAGTGGTATAGAGGAGAGCGAGAAATTTATAGCGCAGACGCCCATCGTACTTTTAAGGGATTCCGTGGCTATCTTGCCCAATCAGATCCAACTCGTAGGACGGGACGACCGGCATAACAAAGGACGGAAAACTTTAGGTCAGCTTACCGCGAACCTTGATAAAAGCAAACCTGTTATCTTACTAGACCATCAACCCTACGATTTAGAGAAAACGGAAGAGGCTGGCGTAGACTTACAGTTTAGCGGACATACACATCGAGGACAAGTATGGCCGATGAACTGGATCGTGGATCATCTGTTCGAATTAAGTTACGGGATTAAAAAAATCGGAAATAGTACGATTTATGTCTCATCCGGCTTATCTTTGTGGGGACCGCCTTTCCGTATCGGGACGGACAGCGAGATGGTGGTGTTCAATATTACATTCAAAGAGTAAAGATGAAAGTATTTATTCAATCGATCGTAGCGCAGCTATTACTAAATCCGTATATTTTCTGGAGAGGATATCAAGCGCTTCCTCCTAAGAAAAGTTGCCGGATTCCTTTTATCTTGTTTTTCGTACTCGAACTATCGCTTTATTTTTTCGGATTTATTTTTAGGAATGAACTACCTGATAACGTGATAATCACGATCCAATACATCTGTAACACTTGGTATATAGCGTCCATTTATATCACTTTATCTCTCTTGGTACTTGAGTTGATCAGGCTCTCCCAACGTATCAAGCCATGGTTCCCCAAATGGATGAAAGGGCATTGGCAACAAACCAAGCTAACCCTGTTTTTTCTTATCGTATTCGGTGTTACCGGTTTAATGATTCACGCATACCATACGGTAATGAATCCGATTGTTAAGAACGTATATATCACGTTGCCCAAAGCCGCGGGGGATCGGGATAGCCTGACTATTGTCATGATGAGCGACTTACATATCGGAGAGGTTATCGGGAAGGACTTGGTACAAAAATATGTGGCGCTCAGCAACGCACAGCATCCGGATATGGTGGTATTAGCGGGGGATATCATGGATTATGAATCCCGGTTTGCGGAAAACGCCCACATCGAGGATGATTTAAAACAATTAAAAGCTCCGTTGGGAGTATATATCATTTACGGGAATCATGAATACCGGGCAAACCGGAACGCGAAATATCGTTGGTTGCAAAAGACCGGAGGTACGCTACTAATAGACTCGGTGGTCCAACCGGACTCAACTTTTTATTTGATAGGGAGGGATGATTTCATCCATAAGAAACGAAAATCGCTTCATTCGTTAATGGAAGGGGTGGATACCGGCAAACCGATTATCGTTTTGGATCATCAACCTTGGTCGTTCGCCGAGATGAATATGAATGGGGTGGATTTGGGACTGCACGGACATACGCATAACGGGCAGTTATGGCCTTATCCCCTACTGATGAAACTTGTGTATGAATGCCCGTACGGATATTATAAGAAAGGACCTACGCAATTCTATGTATCTTCCGGCATTGGTATAGCAGGACCTCCTTATCGGGTGGGAACCGTCTCGGAATTGGTCGTATTGCATATCCGCTTCAAAGCCCCCAAACAGACTGGCGAAAGAGGGAAAAGCACGATGCCCATTCAAGGGAGCTGACAATGGGCATCGTAAGCTCGCTTGAATGGGCATTGTAAGGCCCTTTGAATGGGCATCGGCAGAAACCCGCCTATTCGGTACCCTTGGTGGCCGCTTCCAACTCAACCGGCACGCTCAATGTACGCCTGTATAAATCCGGATCGCCCAATACCTCCAACGCTTTCTCCAATACAAGATCATCTTTCAAGCTTTCTTGCAACTCTCCTCGTTGGTAATAATAACGTTTTACGATCTCGGCGGCCATTACTCGTTTCACCTCATCCTTGAAACGATCGAAATCTTTTTCCAGATTCGGAGTCAGCTTAGCCTCTAATTCCTTGAACGCAGTAGAATCCTCCTCCAGATACCCCTCAAACTCAGCCACTTCTTTCAAGTTCTTCAATACTTTCTCGCTTTGGCGGTCATAGGTGAAATTCTTGGACTTGGCGTATTGCTTCAAAGCTTCGAAATCCTCATCGGAAACCGTAAATTCCTCGATGGGAGCGATCGTCTTATGCTTTTGTACCCAATCCGTAACGAAGTCGAACAAGACCGTATCCGCCGCCAAATAATACATCATGGTAGGCACTTTCGGCTCCTTCACCTCAAACTCCGGACGTACGCCACCCCCATCACGAACCGGACGCTTCTTGGACGTATAGAATACGGAAGTCAAGCTATCCGGAATAGCAGCCACGCTACCATCCTCTTTCCGGTGCGAATAATCGATTTGCTGGATGCAACGACCACTCGGGATATAGTATTTACTCATCGTGATTTTCACTTTCCCATTATAAGGCAGGTCACGAGGAGCTTGCACCAACCCCTTACCAAACGAACGTTGTCCCACCAACACGGCACGATCCATATCCTGCAAAGATCCCGATACGATCTCAGCGGCGGAAGCCGTACCTCCATTGATCAATATAGCCAACGGCATTACCGTATCCAAAGGCTCCGTAGAGGTTCGGTACGTACGATCCCATTGCTTGATCTTTCCTTTCGTTGAAAGCACCTCGCTGCCTTTCGGTACGAACATACCTACGATTTGTACGGCACCTTCCAGCACGCCGCCGCCGTTACCGCGCAAATCCAGTACCAAAGACTTAATATTATGATTTTTCTTTAAATCCAAGAATGCCTCTTTCACCTCTTGAGCACTTTTGATAGTAAATGCCTTTAGATAAATATAACCGATACTGTCATTCTTAACCCCGTAGTAAGTAACTTGAGGTGTCGTGATCTGCTTACGGGTAATCTCGAACTTCCGGGGTTTCTTCTCGCCCGGACGTTGGATCGTCAAAACCATCTTCGTATTGGGAACACCTTTCAATAACTCGCTGACCCGGGAGTTTGTCGCCTTGGAAACATCGATCGTATCGATCGCCAAGATCAGATCGCCCGGCTTCAGACCCGCTAAATCGGCCGGCATTCCCTCGGTAGGCTCGGCAATCATCACGCCTCCCTCATTGTTACGCTGACGGATCAAGGAACCGATACCTCCGTATTCGCCGGTCGTCATCAGACTCAATTCCTCCGTTTTTTGCTCAGGATAGTATTCCGTATAAGGATCTAAACCAGCCAACATTGCCTCGATTCCCCGCTGAACGGTTTTATCCACATCCACTGAATCCACGTAGAACATCTCTACTTCTTTCAATAAAGAATTGAAAATGTCTAGGTTCTTACTCACCTCAAAGCGGTTATCTTTTTGCGCCCATCCCGGCACTACGCTACTTGCGACGAACAGCAAGCAAAATAAACCTATAATTCCTCTTCGTTGAACCAATCTGTACATACAATATTTAGTTAATTAACGGCATAAATGTAAGGAATAATACGCCGCCTAAGCCAATATCCCTTTTACTTTTAACTTTATTTGTTCCCATTTATCATACGGAATCTCCGGGCCAACCACGTCGATCACATAGCCCGCCAACATCGATCCGATGCGTGCGGATTGTACCAAAGACGCTCCTATGGATTGACCGTACAAGAATCCGGCGGCGAAGTTATCACCGGCGCCAGTCGTATCAACAGGCTTGCCCCCCTCAGCCGGGACAGAATAAAATTGACCATGACTACCGATCAAGGCACCTTCCTTTCCCAAAGTGACCAATGAGACCTCTACCAACTCAGACAAGGTATGTACGGCCTCAGCAGCCTTCTGCCCGGTAAAAGCCTCAGCCTCACTCTCATTAGAGAACAAAATATCCACATATTTAGGAATGATATCCTCCAGCATTCCTTTAAAAGCATTCACGATATTGAAGTTCGACAAATCCAGCGCTACTTTCAAGCCCAACTTTTTAGCCTTCTCCATCGTAGAACGAACCAACGGTTCGTTTACGAGCAAGTAACCTTCTATATAAATACATTGATATTTACTTAGCATCTCCTCGGTGATCTCATCCGGGGTTATTGTCGGGGCCGGGCCAAGGAAAGTCCCCATCGTACGTTCCCCATCCGGAGAAATCATCACCGTACAGCTACCTGTAAGTCCGTCCGTCTTGATAAAATAGGAAGTGACACCCGCTTTTTCCAACGCATCCTCATAAAATCTGCCGATCGAATCATCCCCGATCTTACCGATAAAACCGGAATTCGCCCCTAAAGAAGACATCGAACGCATCGTGTTGCAGACAGATCCTCCCGGGGTTTGCGTACGTGGCAAGCCGGCTAAAGTTGTACGGATAGCGATCATTTGTTCCCTGTTAATCATATCCATAGCTCCTTTCTGTATCCCGATTTCCGATAGGACATCATCATTTTCAAGCCTCAATAAAACGTCAACCAAAGCGTTTCCTAAACCTATTGTATTCATTTTTTCGTAATTTTTTTCGCAAAGATATTGCATATTTCGAAAATACCCCGTACTTTTGCAGTGCAATTTCAGAAAGGGGTTACGGAATAACCTTTGAAAGAGCGAAAAAATTCTTCCTTAGCTCAGTTGGTTAGAGCATCTGACTGTTAATCAGAGGGTCCTTGGTTCAAGTCCAAGAGGAAGAGCAAAAAGAGAGAGATACCTATTAATAGGTATCTCTTTTTTCTTTTGTTCTTTTTCCGTTATTCACAGGGTTTTCAACAGGGTTATTAACAACCCTGTAATCCTCCTACCCTCTCCAAGCGATTAAAAATAAGTTCTTTAATTCTTCCGCAAGGACTCCACGACGCATATTGGGAAGATGAACGTTATCCCGCAAATCAGCGGGCATGTCTTTAATAAGTACATCCGACTCCTGCGAAGCCTTATAAATAAACTCCGTATCAAATAAAAAGCGATTCACCTGAGTTGAGGCCAAGAACGATTTTCCCCGCTGGTTAAAACCTTTCAAACCTCCTTGAGCATCCGTATGCGTTAATCCTAGAAGCGTAAAATTCAATATACGGGAAGCATAACTCATAATCTTTCTTCGAGTACTTAAATGGGTATAATAAGTATGATTCCGCACGGCGATAACGACATCATATCCCGATTCCAACCATTCTACCATCCGGCAGATAGAATCCGTCTCATACGGAAAATCATAATCCGTATATAAAGTAATGGATGAAGTGGAATGAGACAAGCCAGCCCTAACAGCGGCTCCTTTTCCCTTATTCGTATCATAACTTACGATCATCGTATCAGGGAGAGCCTCCAGAAGACGTCCCACCGCATCCTTCGTAAATCCTCTCTTCGAAGCGTCATTCACGACGATAAAACGAAGTGAGCGACCTTTAAGCATCTTTACCAATTCCGCATGTTTCTCGATCATCAAACGTTCCCAGCCTTCTTGTGGGTTATAACAAGGCAAGATAAGGTCGATCGCCTCCTCTTTACCCGGGAGAGTCTTCGGCCGATGAAGCGGCTCTGAAAAATCCAATGTCAATTGCTCCCATACGATCTTAAACCAGATCAACACACAAGGTAGTGCTTTCAACGCATAAGGAATAACATACGTTTTCCGGATATAACAGGGAAATATATCTGTAGGGGAAAGGGATGTAAGAATAAAACAGAAAACGAATAGTACCGTATTCAAGACAGGAGTCGTCTTACGGGTAGGCGTACCTATATACCAAAGGCAGACGGCTATCATGGCTCCCAAATATCCGCTATTCTCTGTTCCGGAGCTAAAAAGAACCATGAACAAAAGAGTAGAGCAAAGAAAATGCATGCGGAACCGCCGGTTATCATATTGATTTATCCTAAAATAAGGAGCAATAAATAAAAGTAGCCCGGGGATAACCAACCAGAGATCACTATACGTATTGACTCCCAAAATCTTACGAACCATCCCCAACAAAGAGATATTTGTATAAGGAGTAAATAAATTCTCTACATTCTTATCGAGAAGTACCTCATACCATTTCACGTATTGACTTGCCACATATTGAGGAGACGTATATAACATCGGAAGAACATACAAGACTATGCCCCAGAAAATAAGTCCTTTCAAAAAGGCGATCCGGCGTTTTGAGAATAGCAGGAAAGCAAGACCGACAATGCCATAAATCTTAGTCATCGTACCCAAGACAATCATTAGCGCCGCCCAAAACTCCTGTTTCCGCTCAATAAAAATAAACGAGAATAAAATCATGCCGGCTATGGCTATGTTAAATTGCTGCATAAGAACACACGTAAATAACTCATTCAAGCATACCCAAATGACAAACGCCTGTTTCCAATCCGCCAATCCGAGTTTACGGATAGCCATATAAAGCAGCAAGCTATTCGCGAGACACCATAGCAACATCCCGATATAAGGAGAGAAGAGGGAGAAAGGCGCTATTATAGCCGTAAAAGGGATCCCGTATAAAAACCGGTCGTGGTATTCATTCGGATAATATATATAAAGGTCTTTCAACTCTAACGCATGGAAAAAGGAAGCCCTATAAATCATAAAGTTATTATAAGTCCTTCCCACAGGTAATTTCAATAAGCAAGCGACAAGGGCCGTCGCAAACCAAACAAATCCGACAAACCTCGGATTCTTAAATATCGGGCATCTAAAAAATACTCTCAACATATCCTTTTTTATTCGTTACAACTCCACTTTCAAATAAAACTTCTGACAGCCTATATGTTCAAAAGACTCGCCAACGCATAAAAACCCCTATCTAAAACAGTAGAAAAAACGTAAAAAGCATTTTTTTAAGTATTATCTTCGCGACATGGGAAAGAATAAATTAGCTAAGTTTGACGATATGGCGGGCTATCCGCACGTATTCCAATACCCTTTCGCCGCCCTACAAGAAAAAGGGTTTGATATGAAAGGACAGTGGCATGAACGTTTTTTCAAGAACGACCATCCTATTGTTTTGGAATTGGGATGTGGAAAAGGGGAATATACCGTAGGTTTGGGAAAGCTTTTCCCAAATAAGAATTTTATTGGTGTCGATATCAAGGGAGCACGTATGTGGACCGGAGCGAAAGAATCGCTGGAAGCCGGGATGAGTAACGTGGCTTTCCTACGTACGAGTATCGAATTGATTTCCTATTTCTTCGCTCCGGGCGAAGTAGCCGAGATCTGGATCACATTTCCGGACCCTCAAATGAAAAAGGTCAATAAGCGTCTGACCGGAACCCGTTTCATGAAAATGTATCGGGAAATCCTTTCCGGAGATGGTATTATCCATTTAAAAACGGACAGTAACTTTATGTATACCTATACGTGCGAGATGGTAAAAGCGAACCATTATCCCGTATTGTTCAGTACAGACGACCTATATCATTCCAATCTGGCGGATGAGATCTTATCCATCAAGACCTATTACGAGCAACAATGGCTGGATCGTGGATTAAACATCAAATACATCAAGTTTGTTTGTGAAGAAAGGGAACGATTGGTGGAACCTGACGTAGAAATAGAGTTAGATCCTTATCGTAGCTTTAATCGCAGTAAACGAAGCGCTTTGGCTTCTGGTAAATAAAAGAATGACTTAAAAAAATCAACAGATATGACAATCTATCCGAATCTGATTATTGAGGCGTTGAAGAACGTTCGTTACCCGGGTACGGGAAAGGACATCGTTTCCATGGGCCTCGTAGAAGACAACATTCGTATCGATGGTATGAATGTCACCTTCTCGTTATTATTCGAGAAACCAAATGATCCGTTTATCCGTTCCGTAGTAAAAGCCGCGGAGACAGCTATCTTAACCTATGTAAGCCCGGAGGTGAATATCAAGGGAAACATCACGGTAAAAGCCCGTCAGTTAGCTCGCCCGGAACCGGATAAATTATTACCGCAAGTAAAAAATATTATCGCCGTATCTTCCGGTAAAGGAGGAGTTGGTAAAAGTACCGTTGCCGCTAATCTGGCTGTCGCATTGGCTTTACAAGGATATAAGGTAGGATTGCTGGATGCCGATATATTCGGGCCGTCCCAACCCAAGATGTTCAACCTAGAAGAGGCTCGCCCTTATATGGAAGAGGTAGAGGGCAGGGAACTGATCAAGCCGGCCGAAAATTATGGTGTCAAGATGTTATCCATCGGCTTCTTCGTAAATAAAAACGACGCAGTCCTATGGCGTGGAGCAATGGCTAGCAACGCATTGAAGCAATTGATCGGCGACGCCAACTGGGGTGAGCTTGATTATTTCTTAATTGATTTACCTCCCGGAACGAGTGATATCCATTTGACAATGGTACAAACACTAGCGATAACCGGAGCCGTGGTGGTAAGTACGCCGCAAGAGGTTGCTTTAGCGGACGCTCGTAAGGGTATCAGCATGTTCACCGGAGATAAGGTTAATGTCCCTGTTTTAGGATTGATCGAGAATATGGCTTGGTTTACCCCAGCGGAATTACCGGAAAACAAATATTATATATTCGGAAAGGAAGGTTGTAAACGCCTAGCTGAGGAACTGAACGTGCCGTTACTGGGACAGATTCCTATCGTACAAAGTATCTGTGAAGGAGGAGATCAAGGTAAGCCGGTAGCGTTGAACCCGGACTCGATCACAGGTAAGGCATTCCAAGAATTGGCCGAGAATGTAGTCAAGCAAATAGACTATCGCAACGAGCATCTGGCTCCGACAGAGCGAGTGATTGTAACCAAGAAATAAAGATGATTTATACGTATATACGTGTGGTCTCGCACGTATATACGTATCGTCCTACACGTACGCTCGCATGGGCCTACGCCTATATACGTATCAGCCTATGCGAACGTACGTATAAATTCAGCCCACAATATACTTGGCTTTCTTACCGCAAATCTTCCTGATACCCAATACGATCAACCAAGATACAGCGAATGCTACCACAGAAGCGGCAGGAATCTGTAAACCCAATGGGATATTCAAGGCTCTCGCCAACAGCACACTGGGTCCCGTAAAGAAATAATGTACCATATAGATACCGAAACCGCATATGGTTAAGTTCGCCAACATTCGCTTAATCGTATCCGACTTAACATTTACCTTCTTCGCCAGTAAGAAGATAGGAATCGTCATCATCACCACATTGGGAGAACAATAATAAAAGAATAACTCTAACTGTTCCTCCGTGTAAGCAGGCAAAGCGGTCGTATAGCGGAAACCGAAGAAAGTAATGGCATAGCCTACGACAAACATAGGAATGCCTATCCCAACGATCTTTCCTGACGACCAATCATGATTCCGCAGATAATGCCCCAAAAGCAAGTAACCGTTAAACCCGGCGAAATAATAAAGCATATTGAACTCATTCCAAGAACATCCTCCCCAGATATAAGGCGATACAAACTCCCGGTAATAAGGGATGAACAGGGTAACACCCCAACCAACCAAAAACCATAGCTTCGCCTTTTCCGACGCTTTCTCCACCCAAGCGGAGAAGATCGGCAAATAGAGATATAAGCCAATCAATAAATAGATATACCACATATGTACATCCAACAATGAGAAATTGAACGGTATCTGGGCGATATAGTCTAAAGATACGCTCAACGATTGATGAGTCACCTCTTCTCCCGAATAAGGGAAGAAATCAAGAATAAGTTCCGGCCTCAAACCAAGCAGTCCCGTAAACCAAGGAAATAAATTATAAATAACAGACCAAATCAAGAAAGGCCAGAATACACGCAATATCCTTTTCTTATAGAAAACAGAAGTCTCTTCCCGGACCGGTAGCAACAAGGCTCCCGTAATCATAACGAACAGAGGTACACAAGGACGAAGAAAAGCCCCATAGGCAGCTCCCCAAAACTTAATATCCCCAATAATCGGAGAATCTCCGGGATAGAAATTAAACGGGTCTGTACAATGACAGCAAACAACAGTAAACATGGCTATCAAGCGTACGACATCCAGCCAAACTACGTGTGTTTTCACGGTAGGATTTGTTACATTTTGCATAAAGTAGATCGATTGTGTTTAGATTGACGGCGAAAATACAAAATAATCCAGCCGAATAGGAGATTCAGCTGGATTTCTAACCTCTATTAACGATATTCATTAATATACAAAGTCTTTCCTACGAATAAACGCCACCGTACGATGTATTTCTGTGTACATGATAATATCCTCATCGATAAATGGCACCTCTTTCCGGTAATCCTTCAAGAACTTCTCTAATATCGGGGAAGTCCTAGCCGGACGACGGAACTCGATTCCTTGTGCCGCATTCATCAACTCGATCGCCAAGATATGATCCAAGTTGTCCATGATCTTAAACAACTTCGTCGCCGCATTCGCCCCCATACTCACATGATCCTCTTGCCCATTACTGGACACGATAGAATCGCTGCTCGCCGCATAGCAATACATCTTATTCTGGCTTACCATACTAGCAGCCGCATATTGAGGGATCATGAAACCGGAGTTTAGGCCGGGATTAGCGACCAAGAACTCAGGCAATCCCCGCAAACCCATGATTAATTGAGCGACACGACGTTCCGATATATTTCCTAACTCAGCCAAGGAAATCGCCAAGAAATCATAAGAAATCGCCAAGGGCTGACCATGGAAATTACCGCCGGAAATAATCTTATCCTCCTCCGGGAAGATCGTCGGGTTATCCGTCACGGAATTTACTTCGGTAAGCAGGACATTCGCCACATAATTGATAGCGTCTTTCGTAGCCCCATGCACTTGAGGGATACAACGGAATGAATACGGGTCCTGAACATGTTCCTTTTTCCGGGCGATTAACTCACTTCCCTCCAATAGCCGTCGAAAAGCGGCCCCGGTCTCGATTTGTCCGGGATGCGGACGCATCTGCTGGATACAATCCATGAAAGGATCGATACGCCCATCGAAAGCCTCCAAGGATAAAGCAGCGATCAGATCCGCTTTCTTGGACAGGCTAAACGCACGCATCAAGGCGAATACGCCATTGGCGCTCATAAATTGCGTACCGTTCAATAAAGCTAACCCCTCCTTGCTTTTCAACTTCACAGGCTTCCAAGCGAACTCGTCCAATACGCTGATCGCTTCCCGTTTGCGGCCCTTATAATAAACGTCACCCACGCCGATCAGAGGCAGGAACAAATTCGCCAGAGGCGCCAAATCACCGGAAGCGCCTAAAGAGCCACGATCATACACGATCGGAAGCACGTCATTATTGAAAAAGTCCAGAATACGTTGTACGGTGATCACCTGTACGCCACTATGCCCCAACGAAAGGGCATGCGCTTTCAATAACATCATCAAACGGACGATCACCGGACTTACCTCATCCCCTACGCTACAGGCATGACTTTTCACCAAGTTCTCTTGCAAGGTGCTCAATTCGTCCGGAGAGATATTCTTATTACATAAGGAACCGAAACCGGTAGTAATCCCATACAAAGGCCCCTCCTGCTGCTCGATTTTATGATCCAAGTAATCCCGGCAACGCTGGATGCGCTCCTTCACCTCGGGTGAAAGCTCCAACTTCATATTTTGAGTAAGTATCCGTTCGATTCCCTCAAAAGAGAGAGGCTCGGAACCCACATAATAAACATTACTCATATGCTATAATTTAGTCTTCACCCAATCCAATAACTTTTGCTCTACACGGATAGCGTTCGCCTCCAGTTCATCCGCTTTCTTCCGCATCTTTCCGACGAACACCTCGTCTTGGATGGACGTTAAGTTAATTCGGACATTCAATAAAGCCCCCAATACACAAGTACGGGCAGCCATCATCGCCACGCAAGCATCCGTGACGGCATTCTGATTACCTTTGTGAGCCACATAGATAATCGTCTCCATTACGGAACCGATCTCCTCCGCCACCCTCATCGGAACAATAGCCGCCTCTTTAGTAGCGCTCTGTATCGCATTCGTACGGATCACCTGTTCGTCAGGCGTTTCTTTCGGCAACTTAAAAGCTGAGAATACACGATCATAAGCCTCGCTGTCCTTATCAATATATTCAGTAAGACGCTCACGGATCAAAGCCGCCTCGATAGCGATCGTTTTCATTTGTCCTTCCACTTCCGCATATTTCTTTTTGCCAACAGTCAGATGGGCCACCATCTCTGTCAAAGCTGCCGCTATAGCGCCATTCAAGGCAGATATACTTCCACCACCGGGAACGGGAGCACTACCCGCCGTTTCCGCCAAAAAATCTTTAATTGTCAAGTCTGCTAACATAGTATTTTGATTTAAATGATTCAACAATTCTTATCTTACATCATATAAAGTTCCCCATCCTTAATTACGGTATCCACGAGATTCATTCCCACATGATAAGGTAGGAACTTATAAGACGGATATTTCAGCAAGATCACGTCCGCACGTTTTCCCACGCTGATACTTCCAATCTCGGAGGCACGTCCCACAGCTGCGGCTCCATTAATGGTCAATGCCGTTACCGCTTCTTCAGGGGTCATCTTCATATAGATACAGGCCAAAGCTATCATCATCGGGATCGAGGCCGAGAAACAACTTCCCGGATTTAGATCGGAAGCTAAAGCCACCGCGCAACCGGCATCTATCATTTTCCGGGCAGGCGCATACGGCTCATTCAAGGAAAAGGCAGTCAGCGGAAGTAAGGTAGCTACGACACCCGCTCTTGCCAGACGTTTGATGCCTGTATCCGATATATGTAATAAATGATCAGCACTTACACACTTCAAGGAGGCCGCCAGTTCCGCCCCTCCGAAAGGAACGATCTCATCCGCATGCATCTTCAATTTAAAACGATGATGACGGGCGGCACGAAGCAAGCGCTCACTCTGTTCTAACGAGAAAACGCCTTTCTCACAAAACACATCACAAAACGTAACCGTATGTTCGGCTCGGATGACAGGAAGCACTTCCTCGATCATATAATCCACATAATCGTCCGTACGACCGGCAAATTCAGGAGGAACAGCATGAGCTCCCAAAAAGGTCGATACGACATCCATCGGATGAGACTCATTCAGGTCCGACATGACACGAAGCTGAACTAATTCTGTTTGCAAATCCAAACCATAACCACTTTTCCCCTCCACCGTGGTAACACCCATGGAGAATAACTCATCCAAACGTTCTTCCCCTCTGTCCCATAGTGTATCGAAATCACTTTCACGGGTAGCTTTCATCGTATTCACGATACCTCCACCACGCTCCATGATCGACATATAACTATCTCCCCGCAATCGCCAAGAGAACTCCTCCTCCCGGTAACCGCCAAAGATAAAATGCGTATGGCTATCAACAAATCCGGGTAACACCGCTTGGTTCTCCGCCCGAATCTCCAAATAATCCTCCGCATGGATGTTTCGAAGTACCTCCTCCGTAGGTCCTACATGCGTAATAACCCCATCAGACATCGCTACGGCTCCATCCTCGATAACGCCTAAATCAGACATCTCCGCTCCCCGTCGTGCCTTATCCCCATGACAAGTGACGATCTGGGCAGCATTCCTGATTAATATCTTGCTATTCTCCATACGCTATTCCATAATACGAGCTTCCAGCACCTGATTCATTGAGAAATCCTCCAATCCCAAATAGTAAGAGGCCGTATCGATCAACGCCTCCATAGGAACCAAGCCGATAATCTCGCTCCCCACCACCGGAACACCATATCTGCGAGCTTCGATACGAACTAACTCGAAGGCCCGGTACAAGGCCGTACGGGTATAATCGGTCATATTAATAGAGACCTGTACGATACCACGTTCCTTCAACTCAACCCCCATCGCTTTACAATAGCGTAAACCTCCGCCGATGAAACGGATTTTCTTCGCTATATCCGTAGCGATCCGCAATTGGTTCGTTCCTAAGTTCACATTATAGGCGACCAAAGGCATGCGGGCTCCTATGGCGACCGTACCGGCTGTCGGATGTCTTTCGGCCGGACCAAAATCAGGTTTCCACTCCGGTTGATGGATTTTCTCTGCCATCCCCTCAAACTCTCCTTTACGGATCGCCGCCAGATTCTCCCGGTAAGGGGCGGAAGCCGATTTCTCATATAAGAAGACCGGCACGGCATAACGAGCGCCCACTTCCTCCCCTACTTCCTTAGACAAGGCGATCGCCTCTTCCATCGTACATCCGCGAATCGGTATAAAAGGAACCACATCTACGGCCCCCATTCGAGGATGTTGACCGCTATGCTTGTTTAAATCGATCAGCTCAACGGCAACTCCAATGGCCTCCAATACGGCTTGTTTTAAAGCGACTGGCTCCCCTACCACGGTAACAACCAAGCGATTGTGATCCTCATCATTACTATAGTCCAACAGTTTAACACCCGTCTTAGCCCGGAAAGGCGCTACGATCTTATCTATCTTCTCCAGATCCCGTCCTTCACTGAAGTTAGGGACACATTCCATAATCTTATTCCAAGTACTCATACCTTTTTATTTAATGATGTTTGTACGATTTCATGAATAAACGCCCTCTCCGGGATATACGGGAGGGTAATATGATACTGTTCGCCACGGTTCTCATTGAAAGTAGCGCTCGTACGCATCGCATTCGGGTTACGAGCCCATGAGCGACGGGCGACACCCCCCATCACGTCCCATATCATAGCAGAGCGAAGTATCTCGTCCACCCGCTCACTACCATCGAGAACCATACCGAAACCTCCGTTTATCGCCTTACCGATACCAACCCCTCCACCATTATGAAGAGCGACTAAGCTCATACCCCGGGCGGCATTTCCGGCGAAGCACTGCACCGCCATATCAGCCATCACATTGCTCCCGTCCCGTATATTAGAGGTCTCACGGAATGGAGAATCCGTACCGCTCACGTCATGATGGTCTCGTCCCAACATAATCGGGCCTACCTCCCCATCACGTACCATTCGGTTAAACTCAAGGGCGATCTTCAAGCGCCCCTCAGCGTCTTGATATAAGATCCGGGCTTGCGTACCCACCACCAAACGGTTCTTCTCCGCGTCACGTATCCAATTATAATTATCCATATCCTGCCCTCTTCGAGTCGGATCGATACACGCCATAGCCGCATGATCCGTGCGAATCAAATCTTCCGGCTTACCGCTTAAACATACCCAGCGGAAAGGGCCATACCCATAATCAAATAATTCCGGCCCCATGATATCTTCCACATAAGAAGGCCATATAAAACCATCTTTCTCGTCCACACCGTTACGGGAAATCTCATGTACACCGGCATCATAGATCGCTTTCATGAAGGAGTTCCCATAGTCAAAGAAATAGGTACCCCGGGCAACCAGACGCTTGATCACCTCGAAATGTCGCTTCAACGTTTTATCGACCAAAGCACAAAAGTCTTCCCGGTGATGAGCCAATAATTCCGTACGTTCCTCAAACGTCACGCCTGCCGGACAATAACCACCTTCATAGACCGCATGACACGAGGTCTGGTCACTCAAAAGGTCGATGGAAAGCCCCTGTTTATCGGCATATTCCAATAAATCCACGATATTGCCATGAAAAGCGATAGAGATCGGTTCTTTCTTACGAATCGCCTCATCGGCTAAGGAGAAAGCTTTCCCCATATCATCCGTCACATGCTGGACCCATCCTTGGCATCGGCGTGTCTCGATACGGGAAGCGTCTACCTCGGCGATTATACTGGCAGCACCGGCAATCACGGCGGCTTTAGGTTGAGCGCCACTCATTCCTCCTAAACCGGAAGATACAAACAGATAGCCTCGCAAATCCTTATCTTGTGGAATCCCTAATTTCTTACGTCCGGCATTCAACAATGTATTAAACGTACCGTGTACGATACCTTGCGGGCCAATATACATCCAACCTCCGGCCGTCATCTGTCCATAATTAGCGACTCCCATCTGGGCGGCGATATGCCAATCCTTTTGGTTATCGAACATTCCCACCATCATGGAGTTCGTGATAATCACCCGTGGGGCATCCGGCTTGGAATGAAACAATCCCAGAGGATGCCCAGATTCAATCACCAAGGTCTGCTCCTCGGTCAGCTCCTCCAAATACTTCTTAATCAAACGATATTGCATCCAATTCTGGCAGACCTGCCCAGTCTCGCCATACGTAACCAACTCATAAGGATACAAAGCGATATCAAAGCAAAGGTTATTATCGATCATTACTTGAAAGGCTTTTCCCTCGATACATTTACCTTTATATTCAGAGATAGGCTTCGCTTTCAGGTCTCCCTGCGGACGGTAGCGATAACCATAGATCCGTCCCCGGGTCAATAATTCCTCCATGAACTCAGGAGCTAGCTTCTCATGTAATTCAACAGGGATGTAACGAAGCGCGTTCATCAATGCCGTTTCTGTTTGAGCGGGCGTAAGCGAATAGCCGCGATCGGGAGCACGGCGAATACCGGAAACGAAGGAAGGATATTCCGGCAAATAGTTATCAAGATGTATTTCCATAACGTGAATGATTTAGTAGGTGCTTACAATCTGCAAGGAATTTCACGGATTCAGCGCCGACAAGTTAGCGATTATCCAAATCCCAGCCAATTATCATTCCATGTTTAGAAGCATAAAAAAGCCCCCGTCTCTCTCATCCTCCCTAAGGAAAGAAAGAAAGACGGGGGCATAATTATAATTGTTCAGTAGTAGAAGTTGTTTCGTAAATACAATAGTCCGTTAGTTTTCACAAAAGAAATCAAAAATAAGTTTTGACAGCAAATTCAAATTGTTCTATGAATATCTTCTTGAAAGCGGCAATGTTATTCTGTTCATAGAATATCAGCATGGCTTTTTTGTAGTCTATGGAATCAACCGTTCTGAATGAGATTGGGCAATAACCATTGGCTATCAGTATGGCATTGCTTGTGATACGGGCAGTACGTTTGTTTCCATCCGAAAATGCCTGAATATAAGAAAGGAGAACCAGTGCAAGTAATGACTTCTCAAAGATATTGTCTTTGCCATTGATAAGTTTACAGGAATCTTCCAATGCCTCACGAATCTGGAACTCGTTATCAAGGGGACGATAGTTCGTACCTGTGATACCCACACGTCGGCGTCGTATGTTTCTTTCCACACCTAAGTCCTTGGTCAGTAAAGAATGGATGTCCTCTATGCGGTGGACGGATATTTCCTTAAGATAGTCGGGCACATTGAGAACAAAATCAAGCGCATCCTTGTGATTGAGCAGCATGATAGCTTCTTCCCTTGTCTTACCAGTAGCTTCCTGTCTTTCTTTCAGCAGGCGCTCCGTTTCTAGCAGGGAATAAGTATTGCCCTCGATTTGTGAAGATTTCCATGACAGGTCAACTCCCAGTCTTTCCATCTCCTTTTTGTAATCTGTTTCAGAAAGTTCTTCAAGGTGGGTTCTGAAAGTGGACTGAGCTTTATCCAAACGTTTACATTCCTCTTCTGTGAAAAGTGAAACCTTTGGCAGAATCTGTTTTATGAGTTCGAAATTGAAATTTTCCTGCACAGTACGATCATCCATTTCATTCTTGAAATAGGTATCAATATCCAAAGGCATCGTTACCTGAGCTTGTGGAGTAAGCGAGTATTTGGTAGCAGGTCCTTTTCCATACACTTCTATAAGACCTTTGCTGACAGCATCAGCCAAGAGTCTTTTCATGGTGCTGTCGCTTGGTGCATTTACCAGCATGGAAGCTATCGCTCCTCTATTTGATAGCGGATGATAGTGCAATACCTGTAGGATTTCTGTTTCGATAGTCATAACATTCCTTTCACTAAATCGGCTCAAAAGTACTAATTTTCCTTCAACTATCGGCTCAAATTGAGCCGATATTCGTATCTTTACCGCAATATTTGAGCCGATTTGCAATATTTTCCCAATACCCAATGCGTAGGAACACGATCCTAGCTCTCTCACACATGGTCATAAACTCCGCTCTCGAATAGAGTAAGATTTGGGGCGAAGGAAAAGTTCAGCTAAAGAACACAAAAAGGGTACATCAAGAAATGACACACCCTCCTCGTAACAAAAATAAAATCTTTATGATTAGCCTTTACTTAGGCCTACGCATTGAAACGAATTTAGCTCATGAAAACTGTTAAAATCAACGCTCAATCAAGCCCCTTATACCTCCAACGATATACTCAATATCCCGATCCGTTACATACGGGCCGGAAGGCAAACACAACCCGACCTTAAACAGAGATTCGCTCACCCCATTCACGTAAGCCGGACAATCCTTATAGACAGGTTGCTTATGCATCGGTTTCCACAAAGGACGGGAGGCTATAGTTAATTATGGCATTGCAAAATTCAAGATTCTTACTGCCATGGGGATTCTTAAAGAGTGTTTCGGCTTGATTTCTCTTGTACTTCACGACCGTTTCAATCACCTTGAACCAGTTCAAATAGTTTTGTAACGCGAGTTCGGGTTAAGAGGGGTCAGCGGACAGCTCCGGTTGGTAAAGCTAACAAACCTACACCAACCTTCACTCATAAAGTGTAGCCAGCCGGAACATGAAGAATTTGATGTCCCCCACGCCCCGGAACTGTGACCGGAAAGTCTTGACCTTAGCATTGAAGGATTCTGCGGATGCGTTTGTAAGCCTGTTCTAGAAATAGTTGACGATGGTGGCATTATGGTTTTCAAAGGTCTCCGAATGCCGTCCCAGACGGTGTCGGTGCGTTTAGAGATCTCCTCGAAGAGGGTCTTGCCCCATATGCAGACGGTTCACATGAGGGCCACGACGAACAGCCCCATTAGGATGATGTCGACGTAGCCGAACGCCACGATCCAGTCGGAGGTCTGGAAGAGCCACACGACGGCGGAGCTTACGCACAGCAGGTCGGAAAACGAGGAGTAGCGCATCACCCCGGAGTACGTGTGGAAGATCCGGAAGGAGACGGCGAAGCAGACGAGGAAGGCGCACATGGTCAGGCAAGGGAGCCGAGCACGCTCAGGGTCTGCTCCGAGCCGTGGTGCACGGTGAAGGCGAGCACCCCAGCGAAGACCACGAACATGCAGTCGAGCAGCAGGATGCTCCAGTAAAGCAACGCCGACCGAGAGAAATACCAGTTGGCCAAGTCTCGGAAAGATTTCATGCAAGTCAATTGAATTGAATATAACAGCGGACTTAGGCATATCAACCCGAGTCCGCTTGCGATGATGTTGAAAAGACATTTCACTGTTTTGAGATAATGTCCGTGAAATTCGATATGACATACTCCACATCGTCGTCGTCCAGACGTGTGTGGAGCGGTAGCGTTACCTCATTCTCATACTGGGCGAAGGCGTTCGGGAAATCCTTTATGTCATATCCGAGCTCCCTGTATGCCGTCATCATGGGCAGTGGCTTGTAGTGTACGTTGGTGGCGATCCCCCTCCTTGCCATCTCCTCGATCACCCTGTTGCGCTGCTCGACTGAGATACCGTTGATTCTGACGAGATAAAGGTGTCCGGAGGAGCTGTGCTCATTGGAATAATGCTCAAGCACCCGTACATCATACGGTTCGAGGGTGACGTTGTAACGATCGATGATCTGACAGCGGCGGTTAAGCAGGGCTGGATAGCGGTCAAGCTGCACAAGACCTATCGCCGCCATGATGTCAGTCATGTTGCACTTGTACCACGGGCCGATGATGTCGTATTCCCAGCCGCCTACCTTGGTCTTCGCAAGCGCGTCCTTGTTCTGGCCGTGGAGGCTGAACAGTTGCAACTGCCTGTAGATGTCCTCATTGTCAAGCCAATCATGTGACACCCATGTCAGCGCACCTCCCTCGGCTGTCGTCAGGTTCTTGACCGCGTGGAAGGAGAAGGATGTGAAGTCGGCGATGCTGCCGGCCATCTTCCCATGGCGCATAGCGCCGAAGGCGTGGGCAGCGTCAGCCACCACTATACACCTTCCGAACCCTCTCTGGATATCGTTCTTCGGATGGAAGAGCTCCTTCTTGAAATTGACTGCCTCGAAGACCCTTGTATAATCGGCAACTATACCGGCGAGATCAACAGGCATGACCACCTTTGTCCTTTCCGTCATCGCATCCGCAAGTCTGTCGTAGTCCATCTCGAATGAACCGGGGGCACAGTCTACAAAGACGGGGGTTGCGCCCACATGGCACACCACGCTTGCAGTGGCCGTATAGGTGTACGCGGGGACAATCACCTCGTCGCCCTCGCCCACGCCGAGGACACGTAGACACAATTCCATTGCGGCGGTGGCTGAATTAAGACACACAGCTCTGTCTGTGCCGCAGAACCCGGCGATGCGCTGTTCAAATTCCTTCGTCTTCGGGCCTGTCGTGATCCATCCGGAGCGCAACGCTTCGGCCACAAACTCGATCTCCCTCTCCGTCACGTCTGGCGGCGAAAAAGGGATATTCCTTATATCGGTCATTACCTCAACATTTTTTAAATCGTCTTTTTATAAATTTAATGGGACATCCTCCCCAAATTTCATTTGAAGGTATATCCTTATTTATTATAGATCCCGCTCCAATGACAGCATTCTCACCAATGGTCACAGACTTACATATTATTGAATTACATCCAATGAAGGCGTTTTTTCCGATATACACCTCTCCAAAGTCAAAATGTATGGCAGCTTCCTTCGGATTGAAAAAATGTGCTAATATAGTGCAACCGTGAGTGATATACGCACCGGAATCTATTGTGATCAAATATGGTCTGTTAGTATCTACCGTTACGTTTCTTCCAACGAAAACAGTCTTATAATCAACCACTTTCACCCCCCCAAATTTAAGAAACAGAGGTCGCCATCTCTTTCCCGGCATGGGTAGCTTGGCGCATGACAGGAAAAACAGATTCTTAACTCTCTTCAGCTTCATTGAGTCGGATAATTATGGAGTTCATGGCTTTGTCAATCATTTCCCTGCATTTCTCAAGAGATGCACCTTTAACCACTACTTGACCAATCGCATCATTGCTGTTGGTGAATTTTCTTATTTCATTTCCTTCCTTCACAAACATGCAGACTTCAGTATCCGGCAAACTGGGAATCATGATCGAGTCAACGACTCCGCTTTTGTCTGACTCAACCATTCTTGCCATAGTCGCTGACGGCTCTTTCCTTTGTTCAAACAGGGTGATAGGATTTTCTCCCAGTACCGTATAAAGAATCATTTCATAGTAGTTGATTCCAAAATAATTGCTGACAAGTTCAGACAGGCAGTTTGCCCCCACTCGTCCGGAAAGCTCGATGATATAGGCCTTACCATCCACTTCAATCAAATCAACGTTGACCGGACAATTATCCAGACCTAAGGCCTTGATTGCTTTAGTCACTTGTAGGCTTGTATCTTCAAGCAGTGCTTCAGACATATCCAGGGGAATGTAATGACCAACAGGGACTGCCGTTTTGCACATTATTGTCTCATCACCATGAGGCAATATGAATAACACCTTACCGTCATATACGAAAGACTGGGCACCATATTCCCTTCCTGATAGGAATTTTTCAACTATGCAATATTCTTCATGTGTCTGATTCATGACATTGTCGAAGGATTGAATAAGCAGATCCGGGCTCTTTACGATATTGATACCTCTGCTCCCCTGCAGGTCCACAGCTTTTATTATCACTGGAAAACCAAGTTCCCCAACGGCCTTCTGGAGGTCATCCCTGTTATAGACTTTTCTGAAAGCTGCGGTTCTTACATCATTTGCCAAAAGCAGCTCCTTCATCATGTATTTGTTGGAAGAAAGAGTGGCGCTATTCTCCGTTATACCACACAGATTCATCATATCATTACATCGCCCGACAGCCCGCAATCCTGTATCTGAACAACATATCACAGCTCCGTCAACCTTATTATCGATAGCGACTTTGACAACCGCCTCACAGTCTGTGATGTCGGCGTAGCATTCCTTATCGGCCAGAACACTGCAAGGGTAATCCCCTCCCAAGCCTGTGACGATAGTAAACACACCATTTTCTTTTGCGGCCTTGACTATACCTACATTACCTCTGCCGGCTCCCTGCACAAGTAATTTCTTGCCTCTAATAGTGGAATTGTTCATGACTCTATTTCAATCTTTATACATTTTAAAGCGGATTCGCATATCGAAGCTGCCTCGTCTGCATCATTTCCTTGGCTTATTATAAATCCAATGCGATCATTGCTGCATGATATCTCAGTGGAATAATCTCCTGTGTTTTTTGTGAGCGATACTTGAATGACTCCCGGTATGGATTTTGCCAACCCAATGCCAGTTATTGACTTTATTTTTCCTACCGGTGCCTCTATGTATCTTATGGCAGAACCTTTCTTGCATCTAGGTATCAAATCTGGTTTTCCCCCAAGTGCGACATTGATTGTTGCTTCTGTCATATCAATCCCGGTACTTAATGGCACAAGATGAGTCGTTATATTATCCCCTCCCATCCTTGCTCCGAGTTCAATCATCACCGGCCCCCGTTCTGTCACCATCATCTCCACATGGCTGGGTCCGTTATCGATACATACAGCACGGACTGCATTCTCAGCTACAATCTTTATTTGCCTCTGGATATTATCCGACATCCGGGAAGGCTCTGTATGACCCATCTCAACAAAATGTGGACTTCCGGTTGTAATCTTGTCAGTAATCTGCAATATGTGGACATTGCCATTGACCACCATCACTTCCACAGACACTTCATCCCCTTTAAGGTATTCCTCAATAATCACGCATCCATTCCGGCTATTATTACGGCTATACTCGTAATTCTTCATCAGCTCATCAACATTATGGACAAGCACCACTCCATGACTCCCAGCATTGTCCGTAGGTTTCATTATGCAAGGGAATGTCAAATCCTCGATGATATTCAGCAATTCTCCCCTTGTTTTGATTTTGAAATACCAGGGAGCCGGCACTCCGCATTCATTAAATGCACGGATCATCTCATACTTGTCGGTAGCCCTGACAGCTGTATCGAAAGAAATACTTTTAAGACCCAACAATTCTGATGCTTTAGCGACAGAACGCATAGGCATGTCAGTGGCAAGGGTCATGATACCGTCAGGTTTGAAGACTCTCGCAATATCAGTTATGGCATCAATATCGATGGTGCTTGCATTATAATACTCATCAGCATACGGTATACCGACAGCTTCGGGATCATAGTCGGCTACCGCCACATAATGTCCCATCTCCTTTGCCTTCAGGATAGCAGGAAGCTGAAGTATCGAGGCACCTACAACCAAAAGTCTACTCATTGTTTTACGTATATGTTATCTCTTTTCAATACAGAGAGAATTGTTCTTTTCAGAATCTTGACATCGCCTGTGAATGTGATATTATCAACATAATCACAGTCATACTTGAATTTTTCCTCTTGAGTTATAGAGTTACGGAAATATGCCTGACTGTAGCCGGTTACTCCGGGCCTTACCGAAACTCTTTTCTTTCGGATATCATTGTATTGCGAATAGGGAGTCGTGGTAAGTGATGGGCGCGGACCGATAAGGCTCATATCGCCCAACAAGACATTTATAAGTTGTGGAATTTCATCAATACTTGTTTTCCTAAGTATTTTGCCAATTCGGGTTACCCGCGGATCGGTGTCTCCATTAAATGTGGAACCGTCAGCATTACGTAAATCGGGAGAATTGACTTTCATTGATCTGAACTTGAACATTCTAAAGATCCTTCCGTCCTTTCCCATTCTTTCGCCACGATGGAAAATCGGCCCCCCATCATCAAGCTTGATACCAATGGCTACCGCAGCTATCAATGGCACTAATATCGGCATTGCAAATGCAGAGACACTAAAATCCATCAAACGTTTTATGGCATTTCTATACATCATTTGATTACTAATGCAGAATATATGTCTGTGAGTTTATTGGCAATTCGAGACTGTGAATAATTCTCTTTGCAGCTTGTAATTATGTGGTCACGATTATACTTTGAATAATTCTTCTTTACGTTAATCATCGCATTGCATAATTGATCCACATTTTCTACATCAACCAAAATCCCCAAGTCAGGTGTGATGAATTCTTCAGGGCCTCCGCATCGGGTCGCTATTACAGGCTTCCCTTGTGCCATACCCTCAATTAGAACCACACCGAATGTCTCAATTCTGCTTGACATGACAACTACATCAGATGAGGCAACCAATGTTCTCAGCTCAGGAAGCGTTATCTCACCGACAAATTCAACTTGCTGCTCAACTCCCTCTATCTTTGCCAAATTTCTGTATTCTCCCTTCAATCTTCCGTGGCCTCTCAAAATGAGTTTACCTTCATGTCCTTCTTTGAGATACTTTGAAAAGGCCTTTATAAGGATATCGAAACCTTTTCTGTTGTCACTCATTTCACCGATGCTTATGAATGTTGTGGAAGGATTGGATATAATATTTTCACATTTATCAAACATCGAATCTTCAACCATATTATAAATCACGTCTGCAGAGAAACCGAATTTATCCTTGATGGACTTCGATGTCTGATGTGAAACGGCTATTATTTTATCAACATACTGGTAGGTACTCTTACCCAAATTTATGATTGATTTGGAAATAACAGGTGAATTAATTTTACTCCAATGCTCTGTACAAACAAGCGGAACGCCGTAAATTTGCCTAAGAGATACTGCGGCAGAAGTCATAAGCATATAATGAGAATGGATTATATCCGGCATTCCATGCACTGATATAACTTTTTTGAAAATTCTCAGCAAAGATTTAGTCAAAATCTTACTCATGATTCCTATTGGCATAAGATTATGAGTCGGTACTGCAAGATGGTAATCTTCATATATTGGAATATTACCTTCCACTCTTTCATGATATCCAATTATATCATAATTTTTGATTGAATAACAATTTAATCCTATTATTATAACCTCATATCCAAGTTTTGCCAATGCGTGTGCTTGGGTAGCTTCAAAATTACCAATTTGCGGATGCTTTTTTGAAGGATACCCTCTTGTAACAAGAACAATTTTCATTAAAAATATTATTATATTTTGCCAATAATTTTACTTGATACAGATAAAAGACTTACAGGTGAATGCAACAATATGAATGCAAACAATTTTGCCTTTGATGAAAGCCCAATTGCAGAGAATTCATGCCTATATTTACTTAATATCCTTTTCATCAACAACAATGAATCACAATAAAAGACTCCTCCTTTTATCATTTTCAATGCCGTACTTAATATGGTATATATTAAAAGTTTTCGAGGAAAGACAGACAATTTTGGATAATTATCTTCAATATATGATGTCATTTCTATATTACCAAAAATAACATCCATATGCTTTTTCTCAAATTTTCTATTCATTATACTACCATTTCTTATTCTGTAGTAGTATAGTCTTTGAGAAGTAATTGCAATTCTGGAACATTTCGCAATAAGACGGTATGTAGTGAATACATCTTCATTATATCTTCCGACAGGATATTCTATTCCATTAAATAAATCCTTATCATATAACTTACCCCATGCCACCATTCCTCCCCCTTTTGATTCAAAATATATTTTAAACGATTCTTCAGTGGAATTTGAAGAATAAATAACCAATTTTTCGTTATCTTTTTCGCCTGTTTGGATAAATCCACCTTCTTCATTTATATGTTTTCTGAAGCACACGCTCATTTCTGCATTATATTGAACTTTTAATGAGTAAAGCACTTCAATCATATTGTCCGCAATAACATCATCGCTGTCGACTAATATAATTTCATCTCCATGTGATTTCTTTATTCCATAATTCCTTGCATCACTAAGCCCACCATTTATTTTGTGATACACCTTGATTCTCGTATCAACACATTCATAATATCCACAAATACTCCCAGAATTGTCTGTGGATCCATCATCTACCAATATTATTTCCAAATCAGAATATGTCTGCCGTATAATACTTTCAATACAATCCGACAAGTATTTTTCCACATTGTAAACTGGCACAATAACTGATACCATATCCCTTATTTTTTTATTCAATAATACATGTATACGATACTGCCGTATTTAAATACGTCCAATATCCAAAATAGAAAATATAAAAGCCAATAAAAACATTTTGGTAAATAAGCTTGATACTTGAATTATTAATTGAGCTACCTATTCTATCATACAATATCATTATCGCTGGTAAGAAGAACAATCCCATTCTATCCACATAATTAATGGACAATCCGACCACAAAACTTGCCACTGCAATTAATAATAGCATAGAAGCGAATAAAATATCTCTATTATTATAAGTATATATTCCAATTAATGACAATATAAAATTTAATATCCACATTACTTTCTGAAAAATTCCACCATCCGGTCTTGAATAATCACTAACAATATATCTGGTAAATTTATCGTCGAATATAGCTGTTGATAATTCCAACAGGAACATATCTACAAATACAATTAGGAACGCTATTATAACTGGAATCAATCTTGAGATATAAATATTGTTCTTAAACGGATACAATATCAACATTGACAACGCAATCACACTTGATGAGTGAAAACAATAGGCAATACATATAATCAGGATAGATTTAAATAAATGTTTGTGCAGAATATTTACTATTGCATACCCTACAATTAGCACAGCGAACATTTGACGCACAATATTAAATGCTTGCATAAACATGCCACCCCCAAGAAATATGGCACAAGTTAACAATGTATTTGAAGTATACTTATAAATGAATCTAAAGCTAAAAAATAGATATATAAAGCTAAAAATGAATTGATAAAAATAATAACTATGAGATAAACTTCCACATAGTTTCATCAATATTCTAAATCCAATTTCAATACGATCGTCATCTGCATTATCCGTCAGAACTCTATTCCAACTACAATGTAAATAATCATCAAATATCTTTTTGTATTCTATAGTATCTACACCGACTGATACATCCCTAAATCCCATCGCAAATAAACACACTATAAACATAAAAAAAATAACTAAAATATCTGCTATTTTTTCAGTGTATTTCCTTTGAACAAGAGGATATACTATAACTGAAATTATGTATATTATGATTATATATATATACATTCAAATAATTTATCTTTTATATGCATTAGTTTTTATTACACTCTGACAATATTAAATCTATAATATTTTGACATGCAGACTTACCCTTTAATCCTTTCATATCATTATAAATTATAGATTCTCGCTCTTCATGTTTAATGTCCACATCATTTATAACATCATTAACAAATTCAATTATGTCCTCCTTATTATAGGCAAGTCTCTGTGCATAAAAGAATTGTCTTCCAAATCTATTTAGATCCTTACATATAGCTTCCTCATCTCTTACAACAAATAAAGTCGGCTTATTTAGAATCTGATATTCGACAATAAATGAGGAACTATCATGTATTAATGCGTCACTTGTTTTAAATAAATCCACATAGTCCCCCGTTTCAAGTTGACCATTGGGGAGATTATCCCACTTTCGATAATAATCATCGGTCGCTTGCGCCCCCCACAATTTTATCAATTTCTCTTTTAATAGAGGATGTGGTTTAAATGCGATTTGTACTTTATCTTTATATAACAAAGCTATTTCAATCATTAAATCATACATCTGGAGGAAATTTCCATATATAATAGTCTCATTTGAAAATCCTCCTAATGAATGATGTGGTGCCCATATTATTTTTTTAACTATTTTACTTTGTTTCTTCCATGGATTTACTTTTGTTTTATCCAATAATATATCAAATATTGGAAGGCCAGTCAATCTTAACGAAGGTCGATTATGACCTATATATTTGTAAGCATCTTCCAACGCAACTTTACTTTCATAACAATCAATCCATGCCATGTGATGCATCCTAGCATAATAATCAATATTTAAATGTGCTGTATGACTACTATAAGGAATGTTGATAAATAAAGAATCCCAATATAAATAAGCAGATTGATTGAAAGGAACTGTACTCGCATAGGGTTCCGTATAAATTACTATATCCGGATTTGGTTTTATTTTATTATTTAATTCAATGTATGGATATTTTTTATTATTTAAATATCTTTCCAACTGAACAACCTTCTCGGAATATGAAGATAACGAATCTCCGTTTCTGTATGTGATCCCTAAAATTGGTTTAAATTTAGAATTGTTCACCATTTCTAAATATAATTTTTCTGACTTCCATTTTGACACATCATTTAAAATGAACAATACAACAATCTCTTCCTTTCCTGCCAACCTTCTAATCTTTTTAGGTTTACTCCTATTATATAAGATTCGTAACAATTTATCAATTACCCGGTAAATAATCGTATGCCGTATTTTCATTTGTTCAGTATATTTAAAAAAATTAATCAATATATCGTTTACCAAATATATTCTTGGTTGCCCATATATTCTGTTTATCTCTAACTTTAGAATATCCTTTTAAGACCACAACATTATCCATTTTATAATCCGAACTACTAAATATTAATTTATTCTTAAATAGCAGTTTATCAAACTTTTTGACTACCGACAATTGACTCTTTACATCATTATTAATGCCAGACCATAAATTGATTAATGATACAGCCATATTTTTCCTGTTTATCCTTTTCTTATATTCCTCTTTTCTATTACAGTTAAAAAATCATCATTGTCCATATACAAATTTATAAACAGAGTATTGAATTTTAGACAAGTCAATGATAAAGAAACCACCAGCACAGTTAGAGTAAATTAACGTAAACTCCTTATTTTGCAGCCGATTTATATTGTGCTTATTAATTTATTCTTGCATAGTTGAAATATACAAATAATAAATCCATTTTATTAATTTCATCATTGTATAACAATTTAAGTACAACTATAATCTTTTAAATATTGAAAGCATTTCCTTTATGTAGCCTCTATGTGTAAAATATATCATTCCTATATATACAAATACCCCTGATATTATGGAAATGAATAAATTATACTTGAGAGTAATATTCAGTTTATCTACAAAATATATAAATATTCCCATAATAATTGCCTGTATTAAAGGAATTGCAATATCATTTAATTGTTGCAACAATGATATTCCAATAAGTCGCTTGGTATAAAATGAATTCATATAGATAGCTAACACACCATAAATAACACGACCCCAGCATACACCAATAATACCCCAATTTATACTTATAAAGAATATTATTATCGCTGTTGCTTTTTTTATCACCTCTAGCTTAAATGCCAAGCCGGAACGACCCTTCACATATAACACATTTAGGTTTATCTGGCATAGATGATCTGTCATCCAATCTATACACAATATCTGAAGTAGTGGCACCATCGAAAGCCACTTATCAGTCAATATCCAGATGGTAAGAGGCTTTGCAAGCACCATCATCCCAATTAAAACAGGGAAAATGATCAATGAAGCAAACACTATATATTTTGAGTATGCATTTCTGAGCTTTACATTGTCATCCTGTATTCTACTGAATATCGGGAAGGCCACTCTTGATATTACCCCTCCTATCATTGTGGCAGGATACATGGCATATATATCGGCTCGATTGAAATATCCAAGTTCAATTGGAGAGAATTTTTTTCCGATTACCACTGGGTAAATGTTTCTATATAGCAGATGTATTAGCGAGGCTCCAAGCAATTTAGAGCTGTAGGAGAACAGTCTTTTGAAAGAAGCAGTGGAAAACACCAATGACGGATGCCAGTTGACAAATACATAGAAAAGAATGACCTGCAAGGAAATGTTGATTAATGTAAGCAAAACCAATGACCATACTCCCAAACCACGGTAGGCGAGATAAATTGATATCACCGCAGATATCATTGCGGATATGAGAGTGACGAGTGCCTGGAGCTTAAAACAGAGTAAAACGGTCAGTCGTGTCTTGTGGACTGAAATCAGGCTTCCGATTATCAGGTTCAATCCAACCACTCTTGTAAGAGATGTCAACTGTTCATTCTCGAAAAATTTTGCAATGACCGGGGCAAAAATATACAATAGTAAATAAAATCCAGCGGATATGGCGATATTAAAGAAAAAGACTGTGCTATAATCAGTCTGATTCCTATCTTTTTTCTGAATCAGAGCATTACTGAATCCGCTATCAATAAATGTCTGCGATATCTGGACAAATATTGAAATTATCGCCAGTAGACCGAAATCTCTTGGGGAAAGTAAACGTGCGAGGATGATATTGGCTAAGAATAGAACACCTCCGGTTGAAAATTTCTCAACCGCACTCCATACAACCCCTTTGACCGTTTCCTTTTTAAGATTTTCAGTACCGGAATCCATTAAACCTTGACTGTTGATAAACCCTGAATTAAATTATTCTACTTTCCTATTAATTTACTCCTAATCATAGTATCTCCATAGCTTCCTTCAGAATCACAAAGAAGTTCTTGATATCTTCTTCATCTATTTGTCCAAGGGCACATAGGCGGAAGGTGTTGGTGGTGGAAATTTTGCCGGGATAGATGGTGAAACCTCGCTCATAACAGTAGTCATGCACTTTTTCAAAATCCCATTTTGGATTGTCTGGATAAAGTACAGATACGACCAGACCTGACTGTATATCCTTGTCAACAACATATTCCAATCCAAGTTCCTCGATACCCTTGTGTATTGCCTCGTATACACGACGGTGACGCGCAAATTTGTTTTCCTCTCCTTCCTCAAAATATTCTTTCAGAGCTTGAATGGTAGCGTATATGGTCTGGACCGGAGGAGTGAAATGCATTTCGCCGGTCTTTTCAAAATATTCATACTGGAGGTACAGATTGCAGTAGTATGACCGTTTTGGGAAATCCTTAGACTTGCGGATGATGGCTTCATCCCCTATTATGAAAGAAAGACCTGTCATCGCCTGAAGGCCCTTCTGAGCGGATGCCATGCAGAAGTCCACGTTATCCTTCACCATATCGAAAGGAATCATACCGAGCGAGGATGTCGTATCCACCACAAACATGGCACCATGTCTGTGAGCGAGTTCCCCTATCTTGCGTATAGGATTCAACAGTCCGGTTCCGGTCTCGTGATGAGTAGTGTAAACAAGGCTGATGTCCATGTTCTCACGCAACACCTTATCAATCTCATTAAGATCCGGTAGTTCAAACACTGAGGATTTGAGGTCTTTGTAGGGAAGGCCGTAGTATTGGCAGATTTCCACAGCCCTGCTGCTGTAGGCACCATTGTTTACAATCAAAGCCTTCTTACCTTTATCGAGCAATGAGTTCAGACAGATGTCAATGTTAATCGTGCCGGAACCACAGAACAGTACAGCCGTATGTTTAGAAGGGTTTCCGTGTGCAACCTTGACAAAATCGCCACGCAACTGCTTCATCATGCTGGCAAACTCTTTCTCACGAGGACAAATGTCAGGCACCACCTGTGCAAATTTTACGGTATCTGTCGTGGTAGCCGGTCCCGGATTAAGAAGTATGTTTCGTTTTATTGTTGTAGTCATATTAATGAATTTAATCTTCGTCGAGATGTTTCATGAAAGCCTCCTTGTTTTGCAGAGGTGTTGTGGTTGGTCGGCCAAGGTTCCTACGGGCTCCCTTGTGCACCTTAATTTCAAGAAGCATTGGATACTCGTTGGTCTGATTAAGCGCTTTTTCTATACCATTTTTGTCTTCGACAGAATGAAATGTCTTATACCCGCAGGCTTTGGCTATTTCAGGAATGTCAATGTCAAGTCCGACTGTAGGTTGACCGCCTACCGAATCGTGAGCGCCATTGTTAAAGACAATATGGATATAATTACGTGGAGCACGTTGCCCTACGATAGCCAGGGATCCCATGTGCATTATCGTTGCGCCATCGCCGTCAAAGCAACAAATAATCTTATCCGGCTTGTTCAATGCAATTCCCAAAGCTATCTGTGACGCATGCCCCATGGAACCGACAGTAAGAAAATCGTATCCATGTCCCTCGCCTCTCACTTTGCGTAGTTCAAAGAGTTCGCGGGAAATCATACCGGTTGTCGAAACGACAGATATGTCTTTAGACAGATTGTCAAGAACTATACCTATGGCCTCCTCTCGGCCAAGAGGAAACTCATCAGACCTTTTTTGGGGTAATTCTGATGAGATGTAGTTTTCGAATGTTCCTTTCCTTACCACAAGCGCATATGCCTCTCCGTTTTCCTTTATTCTTGAAATTGCATGCCGAATCTGCTTGTAGGCTTCAGCTGATGAATCGCTCAATACACAGTATGGTATGCCCATTGCATCAAGCAGGGACAATGTCACCTTGCCCTGCTTTACGTGCTGGGGTTCGTCCTTTATTCCAGGCTCTCCGCGCCATCCTACAATCAAAAGGACCGGTATATTATAGACTTCCCTGTCGGTTAGCGACAAAAGCGGATTGACAGTGTTGCCGAGACCGGAGTTCTGCATATACACAACCGGAATCCTGCTGGTTGCGAGGTGATATCCGGCAGCAAGGCCTATTGCGGCACCTTCGTTGGCTGCTATTATGTTGTTCTCAGGTCTCACATGCTCTTTGAGACAGGAGCACAGGCTTTTCAGCAACGAGTCGGGTACTCCGGTGTAGAAGTCAATACCGTTGGCTTTGAGAAACTCTCTGAATTGATTTGCGTCCATCATTTTGTTCCAGGTATTAGTTCGAGAATTTCTTTAATCGGCATACAGAGTGGATTGGCTTCAAGCGAACGTTCGTTCTCAAGAATTGACTCGGCGACTTTCTTCATGGCCGGATATGCGGCGCGAAGCATATGGTTGGCATAGATGACTATATTCACGCCCCATTCCTGCAGTTCTTTCTCATAAATATGGTTGTAGGTGGTGGGCACCACAACGATAGGCACTATGGGATGTACCTTGCGGAAACGTAGGCAGAATTCCTTTATGTCGGCTCCCGATTTGTTCTTGCTGTGTATCATGATTCCGTCGGCTCCTACTTCTACGTATGCCATTGCGCGTTCGAGGGCGTCTTCCACAGATTTACCCGCTATCAGGCTCTCTATGCGTGCGATCACCATGAAATCCTTCGTTATTTGTGCATTCTTTCCTGCCTTGATTTTGGCGCAGAAACCTTCGATGGTGTCCTGGGTCTGGACAGCATCGGTGCCAAACAGAGAATTCTTCTTCAGACCGACTTTGTCCTCTATTATCACGGCCGAGATACCATGACGTTCAAGAGTGCGCACTGTGAACACGAAATGCTCAATCTTTCCACCGGTGTCGCCATCAAATATTATAGGTTTTGTGGTGCACTCCAATATATTGTTAAGATCCTGTAGACGGGTCGTGAGATCCACAGCTTCGATGTCAGGCTTGCCCTTGCTTGTGGAATCGGTCAGACTGCTCGACCACATTCCGTCGAATGTCTCCAGTTTATTGCCGTTTTCCACCTGCACATTCTCTATGATGAGACCGCACAGACCGTCATGGGCTTCCAGAATACGGACAACCGGCTTGGACGCTATCAGGCGCCGAAGCATCTTCATGCGGTTCTCAGGTGTGGTGCCGATTGTTTTCTGCTCCTCTACTAGAGCACTGGAGTTAATACCTTTGGTATAAGGTATCTCAATTACCTGGCCTCCCCATTCCGCCATTGTCTTTATCACCTCCTCGCGAAGCTCCATGTCCATTCCCAACTTCCAGTCGTCTCCATGGATAATATAGTCCGGCTTCAGTCTTCTAAGGTTCGGTATATAGCTCCATTCATCCTGGGCAACAACCTCTGAAACCCCTTTGATATTCTCCACAACTTCTTTTCTCTGCTCGTATGTGAGATACGGAAGACGTTTGTACTCAGCGACAGCCTTGTCTGTGAAGAGTCCTATGATGACGTCGCCATATCTGGCACCTTCGTTGATTATTCTGGTGAGACCAGGATGCATGATGTCTGCCACCATGCCGAGATATACTTTCTTATTTGCCATATTGTTTTATAAATTTCATTTCAGCAGTATTTCGCCACATGCTTTTTAGCGAATATCAGATCTTTCTCATCATCAATCTCATACCAATGTACATCGTTGTCCATGACCACATGGAGCGGCATCATCATACGTGAGATCCTCAACAGCTCGAACTCATATCCAAGCTTCGGACTTGTCTGGATTTGGGAGGCATAGTCCTCACACATCTTCCTGAAGAATGATCGAGACAATTTGTGTATACCAACCATCTCGCCTCCGTAATGGAGAGCGTTCTTGTTTGTGGAGCAATTTGTCAGAACATCATTCCGGTCGTATTCCACATAGTACTGATCTTGGAATTTCCGCACGGGTGTCACAAGCATGGCATTTTTGTATTTTGAGTCAATCAAGACATCCAATGCCTGTTGATTGTATATTATGTCTGATTCAAGAAGCAAGAAATCATCATTTAGAGATTCCCTCGAATTATACAAAGTATACATGCTGTTGGTAGATGCGTATTTCGGACTGAAGCATGTCTCAACATTATGATAACGGCTTGCAAGTCCATCATAAATTTCTCTGTGGTATCCGGTTCCTATGATAATCTTTTCCACGCCTGCCTTTTGCAGTTTATCGATTGATTGGATAATCATAGGCTTTCCATTGACCGGAATCATCCCCTTGGGAATGCTCTCAGTCATCTTGCCGAAACGTGTACCCATACCGGCTGCTAATATTATTGCCTGCATATATATTCTTTATATTTGATTTATGATTTCAACCTTATAACTTTTGACCCTTGATTTTTAACTCTTGACTTAGTAACGCCTTTGGCTTCTCATTTGTCCAACTCCTCAAACCGGGAGTTCTGGCTCTTGAACTCAGGCACGAAGGCTTTCATCTCCTTTACCATCGGGAGGATCTGGACACGGAGAGATAATTCGGTTAATAGATGGATATGTTCTACTACATCTTTATAGTCATACTCACGAACCGCCGCTACCCGGATCTTCTCGTGAGGGGTCTCTTTCGTGTTCTCCTTGTTGTTCAGTAGCTCTTCATACAATTTCTCGCCGGGGCGGAGACCAGTGTACTTGATCTCGATGTCTTTGTCTACCTGTAATCCGGACAGCTCGATCATACGCTTCGCCAAATCCGCTATCTTCACCGGCTCACCCATATCGAAGATAAAGATCTCACCACCCTTGCCCATTGTACCGGCCTCTAACACCAGGCGACAAGCCTCCGGAATAGTCATAAAGTAACGGATGATATCGGGATGGGTGACCGTCACTGGACCTCCTTGAGCGATTTGTTCACGGAAACGGGGGATAACCGACCCATTGCTACCTAGAACATTGCCAAAGCGGGTCGTAATGAAACGCGTATCGCCTTTCACCTCTCCTCGCTCGATCGCAAGGCTCAGACTCTGTACATAGATCTCAGCCAAGCGCTTGCTACAGCCCATGATGTTCGTGGGGTTCACCGCCTTATCTGTACTGATCATCACAAATTTCTCCACACCATAGCTTACAGCGGCATCCGCCATCACACGAGTACCGAACACGTTTGTTCGAATCGCCTCGCAGGGGTTCTCCTCCATTAAAGGGACATGCTTGTAGGCCGCCGCATGGAACACTACTTGGGGGTGCCAGTTGCGGAACACATAATCCACACGGTCCGGACTGCGGACATCGCCGATCACCGGGACAAAATTCAGTTCCTTGTATTTCTCTTCCAATTCCAGACGGAGATTATGCATCGGGGTCTCGGCGGAGTCGAAGCAAACCAGCTTCTTAATCGGGAAATGAGCCAGCTGGCGACAGATCTCGCTACCGATACTGCCGGCGGCTCCCGTGACAAGCACGGTCTTCCCTTCCAACAGATTGCCGATTTCGTCCAGATTAATATGGATCTCCTCACGACCCAACAAATCCTCGATACGGATCTCACGGACCGAACGCTTCACCTCACCTCCACGTAGCTCCTCCATCTCCGGAACTACCAACGTCTTCAATGAGGCCTGCTCGCAATAGCGGATCAAACGGTCACGCTCCTGATGGGCAACCTTTATATTGGGGAAGAGAACGCCATCCAAGCTGTTGCGAGGGATCAAGCGATACAGATCCTCCACGTTCTCGATCTGGTAGACTGGCAACTCCGCGATCCGAATGCTTTTCTTGGAATTGCCAAAGGAAAGGAAGCCCATGATGCTATAATTCTGCATGAATACCTGACGGTTAGCTGATGTGGCGATCATCACGCTTTCCTCCTCCGTGCCAAAGACCAGTACCCGCTTGCGTTTCTTGCCGAGTTGCAGGAGGACGCTGTTATAGACATTGATCACGAAGACACGCAACGTGACCAACATCACGATCGTCAACGTACTGTCCATGATTCCACCCAACCAATAGACAGAAGGGCTGAAACGGGCTTTCAACAGCCAAAGCAGCAGGAACATCAAGAGCGACTTGCCGATCGCAGCACCACCGATCCGCCACAAGCCACGCAGCGTGGAATGGCGAATAACCCCATGATATGCTTTGAACAGCAAGAACGAAACGATACTGCCCACAAATGAGGAGAGGCCTACTTTCAGCACATCAGACTCTCCTATACGTATATGCAGAATGGAAAACATTCCTAGTACGCCCAGCAACGACACGGAGAGCGAGACGAAAAGGTCCGCACTAAAAATGATCCAACGGTTGATATACCGCAAATTCACCAGACGGCCTAAGGCCAATCGCCATCTGCCCTTATGAAAATCCATCATTTGTATTTTGTTTGTTTTATATTCAATGCCCTAACTTTTCCCAACGGCGGTGCCTGTGACTCATGGCGTCCCGAAGTGGCGGGCGTAATACAGCTTTCCGTCCGCAAGATCGTACCATCACCCTGGTGGATGATTTGGATCGCATGGGTTGCATTGGGCAGGATCTGCACATTACAACCGTAGATATGGAAGACGAAACGTGCTTGTTCCGCCCGCTCATGGTTTTCTGTCATATCGTAATTTTTTCAGTAAGGTTATCACTTTTCGTTTCCCTTGGAAAACGAGGTATATATGAATTGCCCTATGAAGTATATATCAATTGCCTAACGCAGTATATATCCTCGGGCATATGCAGTATATCTTCTCAAAAACGGCCAGTTGAACGGTGTCTGAGACGACTGCTCCATGCATCGTTGATACGGGCACGGATGTTGCTGACGCTTTTACCCTTCGTGATTCGTGGGGTGATGGGTAGAAAGAGGCGGATGAAACGCTCTTTGACCATCTCCTCGGGGGTTATTTTCGGCTCGTTCTCTTGCATGACCAGAATGACTTGGGCCAACTCGGTAACCGTCCGGCACTCGACGATCTGCGCAAGATAGCGTTCCAGATCCTCTTCTTTATTTATATAGGCACGAAAACGGATCGTTTCAGGCATGAGACCGGATCTACCGTCCCCCTCTTCTTGGGAGGTTTCCCCGCAATATTCCCCCACATAGAAGTTCTGGATGGCTTCCGTAGCGTTGGGGAGTATCTGGTTATTACCGCCGTGTATGGTAATCGTTATATCAGACATAAGGTATATATGAATCGTTTGTCAATGAAAAGTAAACAGTTTGTCAACGGTTATCAACGGATTTGATTTCGCTATCCGGGGGTTGTACTTTCGCATTGTCAACAATAAATTTAATCTTTTAAAAAAAAGAAGTATGATTAATTATTCAACTTACATGTGGAAAAGTCCACTGGATGAGACAGCAAAGGAACAGGCGTACGCCAAGAACCAAGTGACGAAAGTGATGAGTTTCGATGATTTCGTGAAGCACATCTCAGATCACAACGGTGTTTTCACACGCGGCACGGTAAAAGGCGTGGTAAGCGACACCTGCTCATGTCTAGTGGAACAATTGCTGAACGGCTACAAGGTACAATTCGGCGAACTAGGAATCTTTAGCATCTCCATCACCTGCGAGCCGGCCGCTACACTCAAGGACTTCTCCAGCGATAATATCAAGGCCGTGAACATTCTATTCAATCCGGGTATAGACTTCGAGAACCTACGTTCTAAGGCTGAATTCAACCTAGTAACCAGCCGTGCGATCCAAGCCGCCTCGCTGAAGGCGGTAAAGGAGAATAAAGACACGGTAGACTTGGCAGCGTTGAAGAAAGGAGATTCAGAATCTCCCGATGAGATCTAAATCCTACCATTGAGAAATACGGCTCTTAAACCATGAAGCTTATTTTATTCATTTATTTAAAGACTACAAGTATGAAAAAAACAAATTGGAAGAGCGTCTTGCTCTACATCATCCGTATTGTCGAACTGGTCATCACCGGTGCCGCCGGTGGAGCCGCTAGCGGTTGGATCGGATGAGAACCATCACGCTGATTATCGTGCATTGCTCTGCCAATAGGCAGGGCAGCACTTTACGGATGATGGACATCGACCGTCTGCATCGCTCTCTCGGCTGGAATGGCTGCGGATATCACTTCGTTATCCCGACCGATGGTACGATCGAGACCGGTAGGCCCCTTGAACAAGTGGGTGCTCACTGTAAGAACCACAATCGGCACAGTATCGGGGTTTGCTATATCGGAGGACTCGCCAACGATGGAAAGACTCCCATGGATACCCGAACGGAAGCCCAACGAGAAGCCCTACAGGGTTTGCTTCGTGAATTACATCAGCGATTCCCCAAAGCCCTGATCGTGGGACATCAAGACTTGGACCCGTTGAAATCCTGTCCCTGTTTTAATGTAGTGAGCGAGTTTCCCGATTAGTTTAACGCAGGGAGTCCCTTCACCTCCCTCGTATGCCACGCTTGGTAGGCGGGAGCGGAGAGTTCAGGTACAGTCAATAACTTGTAATCCGCCCCGTTCTGCTTAGCTATATGTTTTCGTTCATACAAACGAAGGGAACGATCCGTTACGGAAACCATGACAACCGGAAAAGGATAAGCGTACAGGCGCATCGGCGTGATCTCACTATCCGGAAAGGCACGACGCAATTGATAAGCGGAACGTTCGAACGCAACCCAATAAGATCCCGTACAATATAAATGGATCGAGGTCTGATTCGCACACTCACGATCCATGATCTCTCTCAAATGCCCTTTCAGCAATAGCATCAAACGGATACCGGAGGGAGTTTCGCTTTCCTTTCTCATGACAGTCTACTATTTAATGTTTTAGCCAAATATCGTAATCGTGTAAACGCTGTATCAACAAGGCCTTGCTTCTCTTAGGCGAAGGGTCATCCCGCCAGGGATCTACCAGCTCATGCGCCATACGGTAATACAGGTTGCTATTCGTGCAGCCGTAAAGCGTGACGAGCAGCAAGGCACGAGAATTCACTGCCTTAACCAATGGAAGCATATTGCGTAGGGTGGAATGCAAGCGTTCAAACTCCTCTTCCTGAGCCAACAGCTTATAAGCCGGAAGGAGTAATGAGTAAACCTTGCAACGCATCACGTCGGTCTCCACACGAAGGGAAGCATAGCCCTTCAGCACCTCACGAACCAGAAGTTCGTCTTCCTTTTCCAATTTGCCCGAGAGATAATAATGCCCCAACGCCTTGTGCATACCTTCCGATAAACGATCGTTATCCAAATGGGTATAAACGTGCTTGCCTTTCGTATTCAACTCGATCAGCTCATACTCGCCTTGCCTTACCTCAAATAGAGGAACCCACATACAGTCAAGGATACGTACCATGACATCCTTATGACCTCCACCCGGTTGCACCACCACCTCAGCTTCCATCCCCATGAAAGAACCCGAGGTGATACGTACACGGTCACCTTTCAGCAAGCGACCGCTATCCGGTACGTACACCGGAAGCTCATTGGAATAAGATTCTGCCATCCAGCGTAAGGTCTCCATCTCATGATCTGACAGGTAAGGGAAATAAGAGTGTTCGCCCACGGATACCCGAGGAAGAAGATTATATAAGGGCATGATACGTTTCAAACGGAAAATCTCATTCTCCGAAGCATGGATAAACACATAGTTGTATAAAAGAGGCTTCCTCGTATTGACCATCTTGCCTCCCACCTTGCGAGCCTCGACATACGAGGGGGCAAAGTACTCGAACAAGGGTTCCCCACAACGTTTACGACGGGAAAGCTCGGCATCTAATCCTTTTGACGAATAGATATTATCACGTCCCCCAACAGCGGTAGGAAGTGTCAATACGTACCAGCGTACAGCCTCTTGGCTACGGCGATTGCGTATATGCTTCATAGCTCTATCTGAGCTATTACTTGTCGTGATATTCATTGAGGAAGATAATTCAGAGCCTTATCAAGATATCATTGTAATACCCTGATAAATAAACACTTATATGAAAACAAAAAGGAATTACTGAAAATTTGCATCCCTTCAACACTCATGCTACTTGGCGAGTAGCCAAACTGACTGCTACTTGGCGAGTAGCGTTCATTTCATGCCGCAAATGTAGTAAAAAATAACATAACACAAGCAAACATTAGGCTTTGTTTGTGTTTCAACCTTGATTCTCTTTAAATCTTCGTTCTTATTTCTGATGTATAGACATGGCAATAGAAACGAAATGGCCTCGTATTCCCGAAATCATCACGTTATCCGAAGTAAATTCTACATGATGTATGTAGAGACGGAGCGTGCTCCGTCTCCCATCGCCTGATAGTAACTTAAAATACCATTTTGAGAGGATGAGACGGAGCACGCTCCGTCTCTACAACTAAGGGATATCCTTTTACTCCTCTTGTTAACGCTACTCGCCAAGTAGCGTACTTTTCTTCACCCTACTTTCGGTGCATAATTATACACACTCTCAAAACAAAGTTTGTTTACGGTCGAGAGTTTTTCTAAAGAGAAACTCTTCAAGTATATTTGTGTGGTCTTGATAGATTTGTGCCCTAATAGTTCACTGATCATCTCAATAGGTACGTTTTGTTCCTTCAAGGTCGTGGCGAAAGAATGGCGAATCGTGTACGAGGTGACCTGAAAATTAATACCAATGGATTCCGACAACGCCCTCAAGCTACGGTTAAAACCGGCCAATGCGGCATTATATTCCTTATAGGCATCCTCACCCGTCTTCATCCCGTCAAGGAACGGAAACAGATAGGGCGAATCCGGGGTTGTATCAGCCGCCAGATCATCCAACAGTCCTTGTGCCTCCACGGGAATCTCCACCTGTATGAGGGAACCGCTTTTCTGTCGGTAATACGACAAGACCCGCCCCTTGATATCCTCCTTTCGCAAATGGGCCAGATCTACAAAAGCCATTCCGCAAAACAAAAACATCAAGCAAAAGGCTGATTGTGCTCTCTTCTGCTCCGGATCAGCCACTGGGGTTGCCATCAGCGAGCGCAAGGTTTCCAAGGGTAACGCCTTTTTACGTTTACTCTCAACCCCCGTAAACACATTCTTAAACAAATGAGGGATATAGGCAGCCTCACCCACCTCTACCGCTAAATTATAGATGTGACGAATCCGACGCATATAAGTAGATACCGTGTTACGAGCACATCCCTTGGCCAACAGCCAAGATTGATAACGCAAAAGTGTATCCCGATTAATATACGCATAAGGAATCTCTTCCCGGCCACAAAAACATTTAAACGACCTCAACGCATCTTGATAACTCTTCGCCGTGGAATAACGCTTTTTCTCACGCAGGCAGGTGATATACGTAAGTACACCCACCACAAAATCATTCTCATTCATACTTTATCTCCTTAAGAATTAATACATAAAAAAATCCTCTATCTCTCCGTTGACACGGGAAAGATAGAGGATCTTCATAAAATCCTTAAAGGAAGATATTATTTTCCGGCTTTCTCAGCAGCAGCTTTCTTATTGATCTTCTTCTTCTGCAACTCGTAAGCGATCGGAGTAGCGACGAACAAAGTAGAGTATGTACCGATAATGATACCTAATAAGATAGCGAACGTAAAGCTTCGGATCGTGCTACCGCCCAAGATGAAGATACACAATACAACCACCAAAGTAGTTAATGATGTATTAAATGTACGACACAAGGTAGAGTTCAACGCATCATTGATCACTTGATAACGATCACGCTTCGGGTACAAAGCGATCGTCTCGCGGATACGGTCAAATACAACCACGGTATCATTGATAGAGTAACCGATAATCGTCAAGATAGCGGCGATAAACGTCTGGTCTACCTCCATTGAGAACGGAAGAACCTTCCATAACAAGGTATAGAAAGAAATGATACACAATGTAGTCGTAGCAACAGAGGCGAACGCACCAACAGAGAATGACACATCACGGAAACGAAGCAGGATATAAGCGGCCATACAGATCATGGCGAAGATTACCGCCAAGATAGCGCTATTCTTGATATCGTCTGCCATACTAGGACCTACCTTCTGTGAACTTTGTATGAAAGTAGTCGTGAACTCATCTAATGTAGTTCCTTCCGGAAGTAAGGATTTCACACCCTCAAACAATTTATTCTCGATCTCTTGATCTACCGTAGGATCGTTATCATCGATCTTATAGTTGGTAGATACACGCACTTGATCCGCTGTACCGATCTGGATAACACTAACAGAACCGTCTAACTGAGCGTCCAGCATATTACGAACATCGTCAGTCTTCACCTCTTGATTGAAACGGATCACGTAATTACGTCCACCCGTGAAATCGATACCGTTATTCAAACCGATCGTCATCATAGAAATAGCACCCAATACGATAATAGCGGCCGGAATCAAATAACCGACCTTGCGAGCACCCAAGAAATTGATCTTAGGGTTTGTCAGCAAGTCTTTCGTCAGAGAAGTCGTGAATGTCACGTTCTTCAATTTATCTTTCGCTAACAATGCCTCATAAACAATACGAGTCAAGAACACGGCTGTAAGGAAGGAAGCGAACAAACCGATGATCATCGTTGTAGCGAAACCACGGATAGGACCTGTACCGAAATAGAACAATACGATACCGGTAATGATAGATGTCAAGTTTGAGTCGAAGATAGCGGAAAACGCATTGCCGTAACCATCGGCAATTGCCTTTCCTAAAGACTTACCGGCACGAAGTTCCTCTTTCGTACGCTCATAGATCAATACGTTCGCATCGACTGCCATACCTAGCGTCAACACCATACCGGCAATACCCGGCAAGGTAAGAACGGCTTGGAAAGAAGCAAGGATACCCATCGTGAAGAAAATGTTCAATACCAAAGCACCATCGGCGATCAATCCCGGTACCAATCCATAGAATGCGCACATATAGATCATCAACAGCACCAATGCCAACACGAAAGAGATCACACCGGCATTGATAGCCTCTTGTCCTAATGACGGACCAACGACATCTTCCTGAACGATATGTACGGAAGCAGCCATCTTACCCGATTTCAATACGTTCGCTAAGTCCTTCGCCTCTTCCGGTGTAAAGTGACCGGTGATTTGTGAACGACCTCCTGTGATCTCATCGTTTACGTTCGGAGCGGAATAAACCATCTCATCCAAAACGATAGCGATCTGGCGACCGATATTCTCTTTCGTCAAACGAGCCCAAGCCTTAGAGCCTTCGGCATTCATAACCATGTTAACCATTTGCTCTGAACGACCGGCTTGTTGCATAAAGTCAGCGTTAGCATCTGTTACTACGTCACCACCTAAAGCGGGACTTCCGTCACGGTTCGTTACCTTCAAGGCATATAATTCATAGAACTGCTCCTTATCATCGATCGCCTTTACACCCCATTTTAAAGCCAAGTTACGAGGCAATACCTCTTTCACTTGTTTCATGCTCAGGTATTCGCTGATCTTATCCATATCTTTCGCATGAGCGATACCTACCGTAGAACCCGGAGACAACTGACCGTTGTACTGACTAATCTGCAATAAGGCAAATAATGGATGTTGCTTAGCGAACTCTTCCATGCTTTGGTTAGCCTCAGTCTCTTTATTATCTTGACCAAGCTCTGCCAATAAAGAATCGGCCTCACTTACATTCGCATCAGCGGCATCAGCGATTTTCTCAACATTATCGGTAGCTACAGAATCAGCGGAAGCCTCCTTACTTAGGATAGTAGCCAATACATTATCAGCGGCAACCAATTGTTGATAGATTTCCGGTAACTTATAAGTTTCCCAGAATTCCAAGTTAGCGCTACCTTGAAGCAACTTACGAACACGTTCCGGTTCTTTCACACCCGGCAACTCAACCAAGATACGACCCGCTGTCTCCAAACGTTGGATGTTCGGAGAAACCACACCGAAACGGTCGATACGAGTACGCAGTACGTTGAATGAGTTATCAATCGCACTTTGCAACTCTTGTTTCAAAACAGAAACAACCTGAGCGTCTGAACTCTGGGGCGTGATTTTATCTTTTAACTCGAATGTACTGAAAATAGCGGAAAGACGTGCGCCGCTATCCAACTTCTTATACTCCTCAGCGAAAAGGTCGATGAAATCTTTTTGGCTAGTCGCTTGATGCGCATAAGCTAAATCCAACGCCTTGTTGAAATTCTCGTCTTGGTTGTTGTTAGACAACGAACGGATTACATCCGCCACGTTCAACTCAAGGACAACGTTCATACCGCCCTTTAAGTCAAGACCTAAACTAATTTCCATTTCACGGCATTGCTTAAGCGTATAGCCTAACCATACCTTCTGAGTAGATAGTGAGTCTAAATAAGCACTCTCTTTCGCAGGATCTCCACCCGCATACTCAGCGGCTTTACTGTTGTAATGTTGCGTCACGAACGAGAACGACAAATAGAACAAACAGACAAGCGTAAGTAACACCGCGAAGACCTTTACAAATCCTTTGTTTTGCATCTGAATCTTAGGTTTATGTTATTACATTATTTATATTCGTTTTTTCACAGGGTGCAAATATAGACTTTTTTTCTTTGATAAAGAGCAATTAGTATAATTATTTGTCACGCTCATAGTTTATTTCAAACGCAAATGTATATCTTTGGGGCTAAAATAATAAGGAAAATATACCATGAAACAGTTATTATTCGCTCTGTTATTTATCCCCGCCCTGCTATTCGCACAAGAGGATCAACACTATCTGGCAGGGGCCGTTCCGGTTGCAGACGGTAAAGTCGTTTTTACCCGAGAGATTAATGCCCCCTCTTTAAGCAAGGCACAAATCTACCAACAACTATTAAAATGGGGACAAGAAAATTTTAACACAAAGGAAAGTAGAGTCGCTTATCAAAATGAGGCAAAAGGCGAGATCGCCATTATCGGGGAAGAATATATAGTATTCTCCAGCACAGCCTTATCCCTCGATCGGGCGATGATGAAATACCGTATTATCATTGAATGTAAGGAACATGCTTGTACCCTGCAACTTGCGGGCATCCGATATGAATATAACGTGTCTTACCAGAACGAGCCGGAGAAATACCTAGCCGAGGAATGGATCACGGACGAGTATGCCTTGAATAAGAGCAAGACGAAATTGAACCGTATCAGCGGTAAGTTCCGTAAGGCCACGATTGACTTCGCGGATAAGACGTTCGATAGCGCAGCCAACGCATTAGGCGCACAGTTGCTGACAGCCGCACCGGTAGAACCAGTATCCGCTCCGCAACGGGAAACACGACCTGTGGCACCGATGGAAGGTTTCGTAGCGTTCCAAGCGGACAAAATACCTAGCACGATCCTCCAAATGTTACCGGACAACGCTTTACAGATCAAAGCCGTAAAAGGAAATACGACCGACGCAAACGTTGAATGGAAAGGCATAGGCAATATGTTCGGTAAAACGATCAGTACAATCTCCATATCCAAAGATAGTCCTGCTTATAAAGCGATTGGCAATAACGACGTATATCGATTATCCTTCTCCAAGCCCGGCACATCTGCCGATGCACCATGGATTATTATCGAGTGCCGTAAACAAGGCGAGACCTCCGAAGGACAGCAAACGATGTTAATCGGCGAGATTACGAATGTATGGATTAAATAACGAAAAAGAGAGTTGCATTTATGAAAAAGATTCTATTATTAATATATATGATGTTCCCTGTGCTAGTCATGGCGCAGGGGCATAAAGGCGAGGTAGACGAATGCGCCCCCATGAAAAACGGGAAGGTATGCTATAGCGATGATGTAGAGATCGAGAATACCTCTAAACTAGAAATATTCAACGCTATTAACGCATGGGCTAAGAAATCTTATGGAAAAGATGTCTTCTTATCCAACGTAAACTCGAACAAGAACAAAGGGACCATCTTCGTAAGCTCTAAGGTTGAATTATTGTTGAATGATACAGACAAGACTATCATTAAATATAAAATGCGTATCACCTGCTTCGACAACCGATACACGATCGAGGCGAGCGATATCGTATATCAATATGATCCGCTAAACGATAAAAAGTACAAGACCTATAAAGCGGAAGATGTGATCGCCAATAATGGGGATAGCAATACGATAGCGCTGATCAAAGATCCTAAGCTATTCTGTAACGCTACCTTCTTCTTTGTCGAGAACTTGTTCGCCGACGTATTTGACGCTGCGCAGAACGCAGAATCCGAGTGATGAAACCCTTTTATTCAAGTTTCAAATAACACCATAACGGGTAGTGGTCTGAATAAGCGACCTTATCCACGGAACAATTCATAGAGGTCATGTTCGGGGAATGCAGGATATTATCGATACGGAACCAGAAGAAATTTTGATTATAGGTAATACCCATTCCCCGGCCAGACTCGGCAAAGGCATCCATCAAATCCCCTTGGATCGTACGGTGCGCATAAGAAATAGGCGTATCATTAAAGTCACCGCATACCAAGACATAATCTCCTTTCGCATTCTTAATCTCTTCTGATACCGCTTCCGCTTGCTTAGCCCGAATCCGGAAAGCAGGTCCTAGCTTTTGCTCGAACGCTCCTTTCAAATCGTCCAACCCATCCGAGCTAAAGCTCTTTATAAGGGATGAATAACGGGTCCGATCCTCCATCGTCAGTTTAAACGATTCCAAATGGTTATTAATCAAGGTCAACTTCTTTCCCTTGATGTTCACTTCATGCACGGAAGAGCCGTTATAATCCGAATCGTATTTCACCATCCGGGAATTCGACAGCGGATATTTGGAGAACACAGCGATGCCGAAACTTTGGAATTTTGTGGAGCTTTGATAAAATACGGAACGATAAGGATACATGCTCAACGCATCATAGATCTTAGAGGCAGTAAGGCTCTTCTCTGATTTAGCCGTGGCATATTCCTGCAAACAAACAATATCCGCATCCGAGTTAGCGATATATTGGATAATCTTGTTCGGAGCTATCTTCGTATGATTCTTGTATCCAAAAGCCATCACATTATAAGTCAGCACCTTCAGCACCTCTTCCCGAGGGACATCCTTATGCGAGTGAAACGGAAAATAGCGTTTCACGGGCCCCCAACATAACAAGAAGGAGAATATGCCGATCAATAAGAACTTCCATTCCCATAAGAACAGCCAATAGATAATAAAGCAAAGATTGACTACACATAAGACTGGAAAGGCTAATCCCAGATAAGATAACGTCATACTCATCTCAGGAGACACCCGATCCGAATAAGCCGAGACTATCAACAATACGACAGCCACCACATTCGCTACGACGAATAAGAATTGAAGAAAAATCCGTAGAGTTTTCATAAGTATCTGTTATTTCTTACTGGCGTCGAAAAGTCGCTTTTTCTCTTCAGCGGAAAGGCTCTCATAACCGGAACGTTTCAATTTATCCAGTATAGTATCCAGCTCCACCGACTCCTGATGTTTACGTGCGTTATACTCATAATCCGTCTCGCTACGTTTATAAGTCACACGCATCTTCGGTTTCCGTTTGCCCAAATTCACGAACCAGTCGATCAACCGATTCATTGGAGCGGTCAAGTCCTTTCCATTACGAATACGGGAAGCGAACCACATACCAAACAAAGCCCCACCGATATGAGCGATATGTCCTCCCGCATTATCAGAAGTCATCGCCAACAAATCGATCACCAGCGTAAAGATAGCCAAATAAATTAATTTGATCCTTCCGATCAAGAATAAATTAATCTCCAAATCCTTCCGGTAAAACGACACGGCGAAAACGATCGCCATAACAGATGCCGAAGCCCCCATCAAATAGCTAAAAGAGGCCACGTTCTGGAAATAAGGGAAAATATTATAAGCAAGGACAAACAATACCGCACCCGCAAGACCTCCCAATATATACAAGCCTCCCAACTGCCTCTCACTGAAGAAATTCAAGAACAATCCCCCGAACCAATACAACCAAAGCATATTGAACAAGATATGCAAGAAGTCAAAATGAGTGAACATATAAGTAAACAACGTCCACGGACGGAAGAGCAAAAGTTCCGGAGAAGCCGGTAACTGCAAATACTGCAAGAAAGGCACCCCTTGCACATTAAAGAGCATAAACAATACGCTGGCCAAACGTATCAAGATAAACAAGCCTACATTTATATATATCAGTTTCGACAGGATATTACCCGACTGAAACATACGCTTCAAATTAGTAAAAATACCGTCCATTGTCTGCATCTTTCTTTTTCCAATAACGAATTAGGAAATAACCGAATAACATACCCCCCAAATGAGCGAAATGCGCTACCGTATCGCCACCAAAACTAGCCACACCCATAAATAGTTCGGCAAGACCATAAAATATTACGAAATATTTGGCTTTAATCGGAATCGGTATGAACATCAAGTACAAAGGAACATTCGGGAAGATCATCGCGAATGCCAACAAGATTCCGAATACGGCACCCGAAGCGCCAATAGTCACGAAATAATTCAAGAACTCACTCTTGCTGATAATCTGGGCTCCATTCAAGTTTATCATGTCTTGGCTAGCGAAGATCACATCCCGCAAATTAAAGAACCATACCACCTCTTGTACCAAACCGGCGCCTATACCCGTCACGAAGTAAAAAATCAAGAAACGTTTTGGGCCCCATACGTTCTCCAATACCCGGCCGAACATATAAACGGCGAACATATTAAAAAACACATGCGCGAACGAATGGGTATCGTGCATGAACATATAAGAAACGATCTGATAAGCCTTGAAGTCGGTAGCACCCGGGAAGTGAAGCCCTAATAAATCCACCAAATCGATGCCGACTTTCGGCAGTGCAAGGCTGGCTACCCAAAATAGCAAGTTTATAATGATAAGATTTTTCGTTACCGGCGGGATACTATTCAAGAACCCCGAATTTGTCTGATTCATCATATACTACGTTAATTTAGCGGCAAAGGTAAATATATTTTAGCCGTTTTTGCCCATAATAATACTAAAACATATGTAAATCGGTAAAAAAAGTAGGTTTTTCTTTTGTGATATTTCAAAATAAAACTACATTTGGAGCCGTCTATCGGTTATCATAGTTTTGTTTAATATATTAACAGTCAAACCATCATGAACAAATCAGAATTTATTAGTGCAGTCGCTGAAAAATCAGGTCTCAGCAAAGTGGATGCTAAAAAGGCAGTAGAAGCTTTTGTTGACACAGTTTCTAACGAATTAAAAGAAGGCGGTAAAGTCGCTCTACTTGGCTTCGGTTCATTCTCTGTGTCAGAGAAGGCCGCTCGTAAAGGTGTTAACCCGAAAACTAAAGAAACCATTGAAATCGCAGCTCGCAAGGCCGTGAAGTTCAAGGCTGGTGCTGAATTGAACGAGCTAATCAAATAAGAAACACCATTATTCTCTATAGAAGAAGGATACGATGCAAATTGTATCCTTTTTTTGTGTACCTTCGCGTACAAATAAAATCCGAATTATAGTTAGACGAATATGGTTATCGAACAACAGATTACCGGGGCTATCATAGCCGGCATCAAAGAGCTGTACGGAGCGGATGTCACCGCTAGCCAAGTGCAGTTACAAAAAACGAAAAAAGAATTCAAGGGGCACTTGACCCTAGTCGTATTCCCATTCCTTCGCATGTCGAAGAAATCTCCGGAGCAGACCGCTCAGGAAATCGGTGAGTACTTGTTGAGAAACGAGCCAGCGGTAGCTGAATTCAATGTAATCAAAGGATTCCTTAACCTGACGGTCGCTTGCTCTTGCTGGATCGATTTACTAAACTCGATCAATGAGCAGCCCGCTTACGGTATCATTCCGGTTACCGAGCAGTCGCCTTTGGTTATGATCGAATATTCTTCTCCCAATACAAATAAACCGCTTCACTTGGGCCATGTCCGCAATAACTTATTAGGATACAGCTTATCGAAGATCATGAAAGCGAACGGTAACCAGATCGTAAAGACGAATATCGTAAACGATCGTGGTATCCATATCTGTAAATCCATGTTGGCTTGGCAGAAATGGGGAAATGGAGCTACCCCAGAGTCTACCGGAAAAAAGGGCGACCATCTGATCGGTGACTTTTACGTATTATTCAGCAACAAATTAAAAGAGGAGACCCATGCGTTAGAAGCGAAAGGCCTTACCAAGGAAGAAGCCGAGGCTCAATCCACCTTGATGGCGGAAGCCCGTGAGATGCTTCGTAAATGGGAAGCCGGAGACAAAGAGGTGCGTGCGCTTTGGGAAATGATGAATAATTGGGTATACGCCGGGTTCAACGAGACTTATAAGATGATGGGCGTAGATTTCGATAAGATTTATTACGAGTCTCAAACGTATCTGGAAGGAAAAGGCAAGGTGATGGAAGGCCTAGAGAAAGGGATTTTCTATCGCCGTGAAGACGGCTCCGTATGGGCTGATTTGACGAAAGACGGGCTGGATGAGAAATTATTGCTTCGTGCGGATGGAACTTCCGTCTATATGACGCAGGATATCGGTACCGCCAAGCTGCGCTTCGATGATTACCCGATCAATAAGATGATCTATGTGGTAGGGAACGAGCAGAATTATCACTTCCAAGTATTATCGATCTTATTGGATAAGTTAGGCTTCGAGTTCGGCAAAGGATTGGTCCACTTCTCCTACGGAATGGTAGAGCTACCGGAAGGTAAGATGAAGAGCCGTGAGGGAACGGTCGTAGACGCCGATGATTTGATGGCCGAGATGATCAGTACCGCACGCGAGATTTCCCAAGAATTAGGGAAATTGGACGAGATGACTCCGGAAGAGGCTGAGAATATCGCCCGTATCGTAGGTCTTGGCTCCTTGAAATATTTCATATTAAAGGTAGACCCTCGCAAGAATATGACGTTCAACCCGAAAGAGTCTATCGACTTCAATGGGAATACGGGACCATTCATCCAATATACCTACGCCCGTATCCGTTCCGTATTGCGCAAAGCGGCGGAACAGGGCATCGTATTACCGGAGCAGTTACCGCTTACTTTCGCCATTTCCGAGAAAGAAGAGAACCTGATCCAAATGATCGCCGATTATGCGGAGATCGTGAAAGAGGCAGGTAAGCTATACAGCCCGGCCTGTGTCGCCAACTATATTTATGATCTGGTAAAGGAATACAATCAATTCTATCACGATTTCTCCATCCTTCGCGAAGAGAATCCGGAATTGAAGAACTTCCGTTTAGTCTTATCCGCCAATGTAGCTAAGATCGTGAAATCCGGTATGGATTTATTAGGCATCGAGGTTCCGGAAAGAATGTAACGATAGAAGATGAACATAAACGAGAAAACAAGAAAGGCTCTCCTTCGATTTCAACAAAATGAAATCACGGAGAGCCTTCTCTATACGCAACTCGCCGCTATCGAGAAAGATCCAAGCAATAAGGAAGTATTACTACAGATAGCGAATGACGAGAAAGGACATTATACGATCCTGAAAAAGTATACGGGGCAAGAGATCTCCCCGAATAAATTACGCGTCACCAAATACTACTGGTTGGCACGTATCTTGGGGATTACTTTCGCCATTAAGCTAATGGAAGATAGCGAGGAAAGCGCCAAGAATGATTACGCCTCTTATGATGAGTATCCGGATTTGCAACAAATCGCACGTGACGAGGATGAGCATGAGCAGAGGTTGATCGCCTTGATCAATGAGGAACGGTTGGAATATATGGGTTCTGTCGTACTGGGGCTAAATGACGCTTTGGTAGAATTTACAGGTGCTTTAGCTGGCTTTACCCTTGCCTTGAGCGACTCTAGATTAATAGCTTTGACCGGAAGCATCACTGGAATAGCCGCTGCATTATCCATGGCTTCCTCCGAATATCTATCTACCAAGTCCGAGAATGGAAATGAAAACGGGAAACATCCTGTTAAGGCATCGATCTATACGGGAATAGCTTATATCTTTACGGTAGTCGCCTTGGTCGCTCCATTTATCTTTATATCGAACGTATTAATGGCTTTAGGGCTTATGCTCATCATAGCGTTAAGCATCATCGCCCTTTTCAACTATTATTATTCCATAGCGAGAAGCGAGAGTTTCCGGAAGCGTTTTACCGAGATGGCAGTACTTAGTTTTAGCGTGGCCGCATTAAGCTTCTTGATCGGATATGCGTTAAAAGAATTTACGGGTATCGATGTCTAAAAAAATCATAGTTATGTTTTGAAAAATTCATAGTTATGAGTTTAGTAAATCATAACTATGAATTTTTAGAGCTATAATCAAGCCTTTTTCCGTGTCGTACGTTTCTTCGTCGCGGCAGGTTTTTCTCCCGCCTCGGCGATTATCTTCTGGCATTCCTCCAAGGTCAAGTTCTCCGGTTTCTCTATCGTCTTAGGGATTCTGTAATTCTTTTTCTTATAAGAGATATAAGGGCCGAAGCGACCATTCAAGATCTCCATTTCCGGGTCCTCATCGAACTTCTTGATAAATCGTTGCTCATCCTTTTGTTTTTTTGCCTCGATCAACTCGATAGCTTCCTCGGCTGTTATCGACAAAGGATTCAAGCCCTTCGGTATGGATACGAACTTTCCGTCATGACGGATAAACGGGCCAAAACGTCCGACAGCGGCAACCATGACCTTACCTTCATATTCACCGATCGTACGGGGTAGATCAAACAATTTCAAGGCTTCTTCCAAAGTAATCGTCTCGATAGATTGCCCCTTCATCAAGGTTGCGAACTGAGGTTTAGGAGCCTCTTTATCCTCTGGGTGCGCCTGCCCGATCTGTACGACTGGGCCATAACGACCTATCTTCACGAAAACAGGTTTGCCGCTCTTCGGATCGATACCCAATTCACGCTCACCCACTTTATGCTCCGTACGGACAGAGGCTGCCTCTTCCACGATCGGATGGAATAGTTTATAGAATTTATCGATCGCGTCCGTCCATACCATCTCGCCTTCCGCTACGGCATCGAATTCCTTCTCCACGCTCGCCGTGAAGTTATAATCCATAACACCCGGAAAATACTCCATCAAGAAATCATTCACGACCGTACCGATATCGGTTGGCATCAACTTATTCCGGTCCGCTCCTACGATCTCTGTTTTTTGGACTTCCTTGATCGTATGCTGAGCCAAGGTTATGATATTATAAGTACGCTCCGTTCCTTCCTTATCCCCTTTCACGACATACTCTCGATTCTGAATCGTCTGGATCGTAGGCGCATAGGTAGAAGGACGACCGATTCCCAATTCCTCCAAACGGCGAACCAAACTTGCTTCCGTATAGCGGGGCGGACGTTGCGTGAAACGTTCGGTAGCGACTATATCCTTCATACTCAATACCTCGTTCAAGGTAACCGGAGGAAGAAGGCCGTTTTCCTGTTCCTTCTCATTCTCGTCATCAAAACTCTCGCGGTACACCTGAAGGAAACCGTCGAAAGTAATGACCTCACCGGTAGCCACGAACTTCTCTTTCTTGCCGCCGATGCCTACGGAGATCGTCGTACGCTCCAACTCGGCGTCCGCCATCTGGCAAGCGATCGTACGTTTGCGGATCAATTCGTATAATCTCTTTTCCTGAGCGGTCCCGCTTATCTCATCATTGCTGATATAGGTCGGACGAATCGCCTCGTGCGCTTCTTGCGCTCCCTTGCTCTTGGTATGATATTGACGGAATTTATAATATTTCTCACCGTAGGTATCCAAGATAGCTTCTTTTGCCGTCCCCAAAGCCAAATCACTTAAGTTCACGGAGTCAGTACGCATATACGTGATCAATCCGGACTCATACAGGCGTTGGGCGATCATCATGGTCTGCGAGACCGAATAACCCAACTTACGGGCGGCCTCCTGCTGCAAGGTAGATGTCGTAAAAGGAGGGGCTGGTGTCTTGCGCACCGGCTTTTTCGAGATATCATCGATCGTGAAAGAAGCGTCCTTGCAAGATTCAAGGAATGCCTCCACCTCTTCCTTATCTTTCAAACGACGGTTCAGCTCTGCCTTGAGGATTGTCGTACCATCCGGCAAGATAAAGCTGGCGATCACACGGTAAGCGGCCTCCGAGACAAACTCGTTGATCTCTCGCTCCCGCTCTACGATCAGACGTACGGCAACCGATTGCACGCGCCCCGCGGATAAAGCCGGCTTCACCTTACGCCAAAGAATGGGGGATAGCTCGAAACCCACGATACGGTCTAAGATACGACGGGCTTGCTGCGCATTCACCAAATCGATATTGATATCTCTCGGCGTCTCGATCGCATGTAATATAGCGTTCTTGGTAATCTCATGAAAAACGATACGTTTCGTATTCTCAGGTTTCAATCCTAATACCTCATATAAATGCCAAGAGATGGCCTCTCCCTCCCGGTCCTCATCGGAAGCCAACCAAACCTGCTCGGCTTTCTTCGCTTCGTTCTTCAATTCGGTCACGAGTTTCTTCTTGTCAGAGGGAATCACGTATTCCGGGGCATAATTGTGTTCGAGGTCTATACTGAAATCTTTCGTTTTCAAGTCGCGGATATGACCATAGCTAGACATAACCTTATAGTCCTTTCCGAGGAACTTCTCGATGGTTTTTGCCTTGGCGGGTGACTCCACTATTACCAAATTCTTTTGCATATCTATTTTTTGCTGGTTAGAAATCGGGTGCAAACTTACACAAATAATTAACGTACGCGGTATATCGGTCACTAAAAAAGCGTTTTTTCCTATACATTATATATATAGTCACTCGTTTCTATTTACCTTCGCGAGACAAAATCAAAAGGTTATTCAAAAATATGGAAGAGATAAAGCGACTTATTTCAGAGAATAAACTAGAAGAAGCGATCCGGCTCTTGGACGCTTACCTCACGGAGCAACCGAGATCCGACGAGGCTTGGTTTCTCCTCGGAAAAGCTCATTATAAACTAGGCAACGTACGCCTAGCCCTCAACAGCTACCTACAAGCGATAGAGATCAATCCGGAAAGCCCGGCACAAGCGGCCTACGATATGGCGATCAAGGTGCTGGACTTTTATAATAAGGATATGTACAACCATTAAGAAGACAGAGCACCCGCACCCAAATAAATTCCAGAAGTACAAGTAGCCCTACTTTATACGTTTATGAAGTTAGTTGTTATTGATATAGCGTTTATTTGTATAATGCTCATTTACAACCTATAACGTAAGCTCTTCATAATAGGCATCGTTAAAGGCTTACAATGGGCATTATAAAGTGCTTATAATGGGCAATGTTAGGTGCTAAGAATGCCCATCGTAATTTGTAGAGACGGGGCGTGCCCCGTCTCTACAAGATATACAATGAATTTATGTTTCTTTAGATTTCAATCTTCCATGGGAGTAATCGTATAGTCATGCAGACAGAAGAATTCCTCTGTCAACATAGTTGGTGGAATCTTTCCCTCTTCCAAGGAATAGCCCACTCCACTGAAACGAACATTCAGCCCTTCCTGCTGATAAGCCATCGGCATATCCTCCACATAGTAATTACCCACGAAATCGATTGGTTTGGAACAAACTATGGCCCATAGATTCACCCGATCGTCCCAACGAATACGACCAAACTCATCAACTAGATCCGTCCTTCGCCCCATGCTCATGCTTATCCTCATGCTCATCATCACCGCAAGCGGTAAAGCCTAGCATGGTAATAGTACACAGGCAAAATGATAAAAATACAGAAAATGCTTTTTTCATATAAGTAAACTTTAAGAAATTACCTTTATCCAAATGATTATCCTTTATAAGTCAGCGCCAACATCGTAATATCATCGCTCTGCGTAGCGCCGTTCACGAATGATTGGACGGATTCGGATATACCTTCGATCATGGATTTGGGGGATTGGTTCTTTACGGAGCTACAAGCCTCTACCAAACGGATATCTCCATATTGCTCATTCCGCAGGTTCATCGCCTCACTGATTCCATCCGTATAGAGGAACAAGCTGTCTCCCGCTTCCAGTTTCAAGGATTGTTCTTTATAAGCTAATCCCGGCACGACTCCCAAGGCCATCCCACCAGTCATCGGCAAAAGAGATACCTTATCGTTCTTACGAATCCAAACCGGACGATTATGCCCCCCATTGCAATAAACCACGTCGCCCGTATGGATATTCAAGATCGCATAAAAAGTAGTGACAAACATCCCATTGACACTCTCACGGCACAATAGATCATTCGATTCCTTCATGCAGACCGCCGGGGAAAGCTGCCTAAGCGCCGTAGCACGGATCACCGTACGACTGATCGCCATGAAAATAGCGGCGGGAATCCCCTTATCCGACACGTCAGCGATCGTAAAACCCAGATGATTATCGTCCACCAAGAAGAAATCATAGAAATCACCCCCCACGGCTTTCGCCGCACTCATGGTCGCATAAAGATCGAATTGCTTATATTGCGGGAACGGAGGGAACTGCTTCGGCAAAATCGATTGCTGTATCTCACGTGCCACGTTCAAGTCATATTGGATCTCCTCTAGCTGATGATGTTCCTTTTGGGCCTCCTTGATAAAAGAAATCTGCTCGACCGCCTTCTCGATCGTACGTTCCAGATCCTCCATATCGATCGGCTTGGTAGCGAAGTCGAAAGCACCATGGTTCATGGCGGTACGAATATTCTCCATATCCCCGTAAGCCGATACGATGATACATTTCAAGGCCGGGTTACGCATCTCGTTAATCTTCGTCAGCAATGTCAAGCCATCCATCTCCGGCATATTGATATCGCTCAATATGATATCAAAGTCCGGATGGTCCAACATCATCCTCAACGCCTCCAAGCCATTATGGGCAAAGGAGAACTCATACTCTCCCTTACGGATCTTCCGACGGAAATATTGGGTTAGCAACGCTTCCAGATCCTGTTCGTCGTCTACGCTTAATATCTTGATCGCCATAATTCTTCTGTTTATTTCGTTAATGGAATAAGGAATATGAAACGGGTAAACTCACCTTCTTTCGATTCCACCTCTATCTTCCCGTCATGCTTCTCCTCTATAATGGATCGAGTGATAGATAGCCCCAAGCCAGTTCCCTCTCCCACCGGTTTCGTGGTGAAAAACGCGGAGAATATCTGCTCCCGGATATCCTCCGGCATACCGATACCATTATCCTCGATACTTAATCTTAAAGAATCTCCCTCCTTCCGTAGATCCACGGATATAACCGGCTCATACCCGATCGGCGAGAGCTTGGATTTACTATAGACCGCATAGCAAGCGTTATTCATGACATTCAATACCGCACGGCTCAAATCCTGCGGGATCACTTTCAGCATCGGAAGCCCCTCCTCGTAATGCTCCCGGATCGCAATATTGAAACCTTTATAGTTCGCTCGCATCGAATGATAAGCCAGCCAAACATATTCCTTCACCAGATTCTTGATATCCGTAGGGATGTACTCGTCATCCTTCCCTCTGGAATAAAGCAAGATACCCCGGATGATACTTGTCGCCCGGTTTCCATGTTCCTCGATCTTCTTCAAGTTACCATGCAAATCGTTAACGATCTCGCTAAACTCCTCATGCAAGGCGGTCAGCTTCTCCCAAGATTCCGGAGGCAAGACATCTTTCTCTTCTTCTAAAATATCTTCCAAGTCATCCACTAACTTAGAGGACAGCTTACTGAAATTGATGACAAAGTTGAGCGGATTCTGGATCTCATGTGCGATCCCGGCACTCAACATACCTAAAGAAGATAATTTCTCTAAGTTCTTCACTTGCAAACGTAGCCGTTCTATTTCCTTACTCTGGTCTTCCATATCTATTCCTCCTCTTTAGGCGGTGTAATTGTTTTCGGTTGATATACAGGGATCGTAATTAGAAACTGGGTATATTCTCCTTTCTTACTCTCCACCTCGATGGTTCCCCGATGGTTTTGCACGATCTCACGGCATAGGTAAAGCCCTACGCCGGCCGCTTCCCCCGTTGTCTTTGTCGTGAAGAAAGGAGCGAATATCTTATCTTTTATATTCTCGTCGATACCGGACCCGTTATCCCGGATCGTTATTTCCAGCATATCCTTATTGACTTTCAATCCAAGGAATATCTCCGGACTAAAAGTCACGGTCTCCGATTTCTTCAACAGGGCATACATGGAATTTTTCAATATCCCGGCCAGAACCTTACTGAACTGCTCCACGTTTACCTCCATCATCAAAGACAGCGTCAAATTATCGAAAACAATCCGGATATTCTTCTCTTGAATATCCTGCTCATACGTTTTCTTCAATTTATCCAAGGCGATCCGGCATAATCCGTTTATGTTGGTAAGCGTAAGATTACCTCTTCGGTCTTTCAGCAATTCCTCCATCGCCTTAACGATACGGACCGTATTGAAACCATGCTCAGAGATCTTCTCCAAATTACTGGTCATCATATTCAGCAAATCTACCGAGTCGTCATACACATCCGGTTTCAGATGCTCTTTCTGACTATCCAGATTTTCCCGGAGATCCTTGGCCAACCCCGATGTCAGATTTGCGAAGTTATTGATATAATTCAGTGGGTTCAAGATACGGTCCACCAAACCTTGGGTCAATTGCCCTACGGTAGCCATCCGTTCCTTACGGACCAGCTCGTCCTGCGCCTCACCCAAGGCTTTCAAAGCCGCCGCCAATTTCTCGGATTCCTCTTGGATCGCGTCTTTCTCCGAACGGATCTCCTGCGTACGCTCCTCTACCTCTTTTACCAAATACTCTTTTTGTTTGAGTTTCCGCTTGAAAACCAACTTAGAGGTCTGGCAAAACAGAATCAAGAAAAGCAATCCGATCCATTCTTGATGACCGAACTTCACAGATACACAAATACCGACCAAGCTACCCAGCGTAACCCGCTCGCAAAGTTTAATCCGCCTTTTTAACCGATCAATCTCGGTATGTAAATCCTGTATCATGATGAACCTCCTTTCCTAACTATAAATAGGCAACGTAATCGTAACTTCCGTATATTTATCTTTCTCCGACTCGATAGCGATCGTACCCTTATGGTTCAAAACGACCTCCCGACTCAAGTAAAGACCTGTTCCTGCCGCTTCCGCGGTCGGTTTGGTGGTAAAGAACGGAGAAAAGACTTTCGTCTTTATCGTTTCTTCTATACCGACGCCATTATCACGGATAACCACTTGCAGCTTATCCGCTTGAATACGCAATACCAACGAGACAGAAGGCTGATATCCCGGCTCTCCGGCCTTTTTCAAGACCGCATATATACTATTATCCAATATCTGCGACAAGGCTTTTCCCATCTGATCGATATTCACCTCGATTGTCAACGGTACGGAAAGCCCGGAGAATGATAGATCTACTTGATTCTTCTCGATCTCCTTCGCGTAATTCTTTCGCAAGATATCCAGATTGACCTTACATAAATCATTAATATCCACGCAAGTTCGATTCGCCGAATGATCTTTCAGCAATTCTTCCATCGCTTTTACGATCCGCACCGTGTTATCACCATGCTTGGCTATCTTATCCAGATTGCCGGTCAAAAGAACCAGCAGTTCTTGCGTATCATTATAATTATCGTGTTTACCGGTCTCTTCGTCCTCATCGATATTCTGCTTGATATCTTTCGCTAATACAGCAGACAAATGAGCGAAGTTATTGATATAATTCAAGGGATTCAAGATACGGTCTACCAGACCTTTCGTTAATTGGCCGATCGATGCCAGACGTTCCTTACGAACCAACTCGTCCTGGGCATCCGCCAAGGCAGAAAGGGCACGGGATAGTTTTTCCGACTCCGCTTGCATCGCATCCCGCTGGAAACGCAATTCCATCGTTCGCTGCTCCACGAGATTAGAGACGAACTGTCTTTTTCGCAGACGGAATTGCGTATAATACTTTAACAGGAATAGAAGGACTACGGCTCCCACCAAATAATAAACCAGTTCTTCCTTCTTCTGGTAAACCGCCAAGGCGATCCACGCTGTCCCGATCACGGTCAGCGTCTCGATCACCCGCATCCTCCAGCGAAGGCTTTCCAGTTGTTTGATATTTATGTCACCCATCCTTCCTATTTCAAGTGTTAGAAATTGATATTAACGCCAATCATCGCACTAAAGCTTTGCAAAGGATATCCGTAATATACCTCATACTTCTGGCAAAGGATATTATTCAACTTAGCGTAAACACCAAAGGTATCGTTGAAGGTATAGGTACCTGTTAGGTTTAGCTCGTTGATGTTGTTCATCTTGTATTCGCCAGCTCCCGCAGACACGCTACTGTGATTTTCAGCTTCCCAGTAATTCTTTACAAAAGCATAACGTCCGGTGGCCAAATAATAATCCAAGGCAACAGATAACTTATCGATCGGACGCACGGTTACATTTGCGTTAACCTCCATTTCTGGCTTTCCATAAGCATGGCTTAGTTCAACACTCTCATCCCCTTGATTTGCCTTCCAATTATTATACACCCCTTTTAAAGAGATATCCAGCAATTGCTGATAGCTATATTTCAAGTTAGCCCCTACAAAAAGCTGCTTAGTATCGACATCCGGTATCGCTTCACTGAAATTGGAAAAAAAGTCAGGTTTAGATGTGGCCACTTGACTGAAAAGCACATCGCTACTAGTTATCTTATAACCAGCGAACACGTCGAACCAAAATCCCGGTGCCACGCCACTCCGGATACCCAAGATAGCATTCAACCAGTTACGAGAAGGAGCCAACTCTTTCATTGGATACAGATAACGGTTGATCTGTGACATATCGTACATGCTGTTGGAGTAAAGCTTTCCGTCAGCCTTTACATATAGCTCCGTTTTATCAGCAACCTCCACATCAGCGGCAATATTTGGCGAGGCCATGAACTCCGCATCATCACCTGTAGCCAACATCACATTCGCACCTAATTTGATTTTCCAATTATCACCCTCAACTTTATAATATGGTGATAACATCACCTCGGCATGATTCTTAAACTCATAAACATACGAATTAGAAGCTGCCTCCGGAAAGTTGTAGTTGAAATACTCCACCAATCCACCCAAGCCAATCCGCATATTCCCATTAAAACCTGCGTTCAAATCAAACTTCGCCTCTAAAGTATGCTCCGTCGGTCCATCTATATTCTTGTTCAACCCATATTTATGGGAGAAATTTATATAACCTAAATCCAGCAAATATCCGAACGGGGCATCTTCCTTCGACTCAAATCCTATATTAGCAGCTATCGTCTGGTTTACTTGGTTTGTTTCCCGATCCACTCTATCCAAACTACCCTCTGCCATCATAGACCAAGCATCCGCAATAGGCAGTCCATAATAATTAAACGCCGAATACCCGTACTTCGCACCGATACTAAATATCGTCTTATCAAAAACATGCTTGAAATTAATGCCTCCCAGATTGTCATTGAGTTTCGCCTTTACCTTCTCATCGTCCATCTGGATATATTTCACCTTTCCATTCGTAGAACGATGCGAATACCAAATATTCAACTTATCCTTCTCGGTACTCAAGATATGATATCCCAAATCACCATTTATATTTAGATAGGTACCGGCACCAAAGTTAAAATATCCCCGGCGCTTGTTGTAGTCCATCTGCGTCATGATATTTCCGGAAGGCAACAAACTAATCTCTTTCTGCGGATCGGCGGCGATCGTATAATTCGAGTAATCGATCGGGATCTTACGAACCTCCGGCTCTTTCACCACGGGAAGCGTATTTACCTTGCTAGCGTCCTGCACGGAAGGATCATACTCCCGTTCAAGCGTCATCTCTCGGTTCAGGTTCTTTTCTTTCGTAACATCCTCTTGCGCACTCGCAGCAGCAGCCGAACCCAGCAAAGCTACCACACACAACGCCTTTACATTATATATAGTCTTCATCGCTTTCTTTTATTTCTTTAGTTTACCCAATCTGTCTTCGATCATCGCGGCGATCTCATCATCGCCCTTGTAGTTGTTTTGCAAACTGGTCAGATATTGACGAGCTTGGAAATCATCACCTTGGCGGATATAAATATCAGCCAACAAGATAAAGCCCCGTGCCAACCAATATTGGTGAGGCGTACCGTTCTCGATGAAGTTCATCAAGACAGTCTCGGCATTCTTATCATCCTTATTATCATAATACAATTGAGCCAATAGATATTTAGCCTCCGCCCCGTGTATCGTACGGGTATCCTTGCTGATCTCCTTCAAGTCGGCCAACGCCTTGTTCTCCTGCTTCAAGCTGATATAAGCCTTCGCACGGACATAACGGGCCTCGGACATAATCTCGGGAGATAGCTTCGGTTCCTTCAGCAAATCGTTGGCGGCAAGCAAAGCCTCTTGCGGCTGACCGGTCAACTCGGCGCAACGCATCAAGCCCAATTTAGCGGCCTCCTTATTCTCCGGATTCTCCGCTACCGCCTGTAGATGCTTGAAACTTTCCATAGCGGCGGCGTAATCCTTATCCAGATACTCGATCTCAGCCTTACGAGCCCAAGACTCTTCCCTGAATTTCGTATCACCGCTCTCCAATACCAACGAGAACAGACGTTTCGCCTCCTCCAGATCTTTCTTGGCAAAAGCGATACTTGCCAAATAGAAATTAGCGTTCGAGCTAAACGCTCCCTGCGGGAAGGTTTGCAAATAATTCGTCAAGCTACGACGAGCGCCCTCATTATCGCCTCGCATAAATAACTTCTCGGCCGCCAGATAGGTCAAGGAGTCTTGCTCACTCACCTCGAAACGAACATTTCCACCTAACGAATTCGCATAGGCGGCAAACGAATTGATATCGTTCAGCTCGATATATACGGACTTCAAGTCTTGCAAGGCCACTTTCGCCTCCTCGCTACCCGGATAATTGCTAATCACGCTCTTATAAGCGTCGGCCGCTTTCTCCGGCTGATTGTCGTTGAAGTAAATCAAACCAAGCTGTACGCCGGCCTTACGAGCCAGACTGCTTTGCGGGAAATCACGCATCAATTGCTCAAAGCTTGCCGCAGCCGCTTGATTATTATCCAATAACACGTAAGAACGTCCTTTCTCAAACAAGGCATCGTCCACATATTGTGATTCCGGGAACTCACGGATCAAGCGATCCATCACGCTGATCTTTCCCTTATAATCTTTCTGCAATCCCAGCAAGAAGCCCTTCTGATACACCGAATAATCTCCGGCGGACGGTTGCAATTGCGCCGCACGGGTATAATTCTCTTCCGCCATAGCGAACTGACGGTTGTGGAATAAACAATCGCCGATACGATTATAAGCGTCCGCATAAGCCGGAGTCTGCTGATTGCTTTCCAGATTCACGTATTGACGGAAGCGGTTCAACGCCTCTCCATACTCTTTCAATTTGAAGTAGCTGTAACCTAAGTTATAATGTGCCAAGGCATACATATCCGTATTACGTTGGCGGGTATTATTCAAATAGGTACGATAATCGGAAATCGCCTTGTTATACTCACCTTGGCGATAATAAGATTCCCCACGCCAGAAATAAGCGTCGTTACGAGATTCCAGATTATAAGCGCCCAACGAAATCGCACGGCTGAAAAGATCGACCGCCTTATCCAATTCCATATTCGTGAACGCCTGCGTTCCCAACTGGAATAAGATATCTTGCTTCGCCTCCAAGATCTTCGTGCTCGGATGCTTGATCTTATCGATAGAGTTCAGAGCCGCTTGATAGTTCTTGGTAGTCAAATAAACCTCCACCAGATAATCGTTTACCTTATCGGCATATTTGGAATTCGGGAAATCATTCAAGAAATCCTCGAAGATTGTCACCGACTCGCCAAAGCCAGTGAAAGCGGTCTCGTGGATCAATAAAGCGTAATTATACATAGCCGCCTCTTTCACTTGCTTATCGAAAGAAGAAGTCGCGGCAGCCTCGAAGGCCATACGGGCGTTATTCTTATCTTTTAATTTCAGATAACTTTGCCCCAGATACAGATAAGCGTTCTGCGAAAGGGCATCGTTCTCACGTACGGTCCGCCCCAAAGCGTTCACGGCGCTACTGTAATTACCCTTATTGTAATAACATACGCCCAAGATATATAAATCGCCCCTCAACGGGCTATCCGTCGAGGATACATATTTACTCAGCATATTAATCGCCTGATCCTCATTTCCCAGATGATAGTAGGCGTTACCCATGATACGGTAAACCTCGCTATTGTTCTCGCTATCCGGATAAGAGGCTAGCAATTCCTTACCTTCGCTGATCACTTTCTCGTATTTATTCTGGATAAAATAAATTTGCGTGATATAGTACAAAGATCGCTCCTTATAATCAGGCAAGTCCTTCAAGCGGGTAAATTCCACCAAGGCATTGTTGTATTTACCGGTTGCGTAATCGATATAAGCGACATAATAGGTAGATGCTTCCCGGTACTTCGTTCCGATCTGCTCGATCCGTGCGAAATAACCACGGGCCTTCTCCATATCCCCAATTTGCAACAAGGAATAAGCCAAACGGAAACAATAAACCTCCTGTTGTTCCGGACTTAGCATATCAATGTTCGATTCGTTAAACCAAAAGATAGCTTTCTGATATTCTCCCTGTCCGAAATGGGCGGAACCGATCAAGAAGTTCACCTCGTCCGCATGACGGGAAGCCGGGTACACATCCAGATAATCTTTCAATAACTCAACGGCATTGGGACGGCCTTGCTCATAAGCGGAGTAGACCAACATATAATCGGCTTCTTGAATCAAGTCGGCATCCGTGGAATGCTGTTTATACGCCTCCAGCTTATCGATGCAACCTGAATAATTCTTCAAACTAAACAACTCCTTGCCTTCGACAAACAAACGGTTCGGCGCATCAAATTGATACGATCTCTGCCCGCTTGCCATGTGGCTGCCTACTACCAGACACAGCGGAATAAGTATTCTTTTCATCACTCATTTGCTTTTTAATACAAGCACTTACTTCAGTGCCTATTCGTTCTAATTCGCAAATATAAGTAATATGCGCCAAACAGAAGGCAAGTTCTATCAATATTTACCAAGATAGATCGGTACCGCCTTTCGGATAGAGCCTAAACCGAAGTCTTCCGGATTCACATCCTCCGGGCGAAGGATCACGATCTCGGCGGCATCATCTTCCGCATGCACGTTATTGAAATCATCAACCAAGCACTCATAAAACATATCCAGCGTATGCACCTCAAAGCTGGAATACATATATAAATTAGGCAAGGAAAACAAATAGCGGCAATTCTGGATATGCAACCCCGTCTCCTCTCTTACTTCCCGGCGAGCGGCCTCCTCCCCCGACTCAAACATATCGACGAAGCCACCGGGCAAATCCAATGTACCTTTAGCCGGCTCTTTTCCTCGGCGAACCAGTAACAACTCCCCCTTAGCGTTCTTTATGAAACAAGCGACAGCCGACGACGGGTTGAAATAATAAACAAAACCGCACGCCATACATTTTTTCGCTTTCTCGTTATGTTCCACGAAAGCTTTTGCCCCGCAAACCGGGCAAAACTGAAATTGATACAACGGATGTCTCATACTTTATGATTTATAATTCAATTAAAAACAACAAGCCGCACCTAAATATAGATGCGGCTTGCCTTATTTCGCAAATGTCTTTTCGTTATACGCAAAACCGGATTTAGACTTCCAAACCAGCGCTTTGGTCTCTTACTTCCCAACCCAAAGCACTTGCTCCTAATACGGCAGCGTCGCTCTCTTTCAATTGAGAGAATAATAATTTAGTCTTACCTGCGTAAACTTTCAACATATTTTTCTCCATTGAACGTTTAATCGGGTTCATGATCAAATCGCCAGCTTTCGTAAGACCGCCAAACAAAATGATAGCCTCCGGGCTAGAGAATGCTACGAAATCAGCGAAAGCCTCTCCCAACATAGAGCCGGTAGCCTCGAAAATCTCAAGAGCGATCTTATCATTCTTCATAGCTGCGTCGTATACGTCTTTTGAAGTGATTTCATCCGGATCCAAGTCGCGAAGAACACTCTCGTCCTTACGGATTTCCAGATATTCACGAGCCGTACGAGCCACACCGGTAGCTGAAGCATAAGCCTCCAGACATCCTTGGCGACCGCAACCGCACTGACGACCATTGTTACGACGCATGATAACGTGGCCCAACTCGCCGGCAAAACCGTCATGTCCGTATACCAAGTTACCACCGATTACGATACCGCTACCCACGCCAGTACCCAAAGTGATCACGATAAAATCTTTCATACCGCGAGCGGCTCCATAAGTCATCTCACCGATAGCGGCAGCGTTGGCGTCGTTTGTTAAAGCAACAGGAATACCATCGATCTGTTCGCTGATCAATTGAGCCAAAGGAATCTTACCTTTCCAAGGCAAATTCGGAGCGAATTCGATACATCCGTTGAAAAAGTTTCCGTTCGGAGCACCTACACCCACACCTTTAATCTTATCCGGACCACCAGCCTGATCAATAACAGACTTCAGACCTTTAGCAAGTTCCGCTACATAGTCATTAACGTCTGCATATTTACCAGTCTTAATTGATCCACTATACAAGATTGTTCCTCTTGCGTCAACTACACCAAAAACAGTGTTGGTACCACCTATATCGATACCTACTACATAAGGCTTCTCCATGATTTTATATTTAGGATTAATAATGATTTTCCTCTTTCTGGGTAGCAAATATAAGAGGTTTAACACAAGTTGCAATACGATTTGAAGAAAATTTTACAGATTCCTGTCATTTTATCTTCTTTTTTCGAAAACTTATGTTAAGCAACATTGTTATATAATAATGGAGAATTATCGCAACGGTAATATCTCGATCCAATAGTCATCCGGATCATTAATAAAATACAATCCCATCTTGGTATTCTCGAAGCAAACCGCTCCCATTTCCTTGTGGTATTTACGTACCTCCTCATAATCGCCGGCTACCCGGAAACAAAGATGGCTCTCATTGTCGCCTAGCTCATAAGGTTCTTTCCGGTCACGCAGCCAAGTCAGCTCCATCAAGAAACCGGTTTGCTCATCCGTTAAATAAACCAATATAAAAGAACCGTCTTCCGCAACCTTTCGATGATGCTCTTTCAATCCCAACGCTTTGTTATAAAAAGCGATACTTTTCTCCAAATCCAATACGTTAATATTGAAATGGTCAAATCTGCCTTTAACTTCCATACCTAAATAAATTTATATGTTTTCTAAAACCTATACATTAATAATATATTATATATCGGTACCCTCACCCGGTACAGAAAGGACAACATACCGGCAACCTTTCGATTCGGCATACGGGGCAAAAGCCATGACCTCCGCCGGACGTTCCCAGAAATGCATCGGCACAAAGATACCGGTCTTTATCCGGTCGATGAATTGTTGGGCACCTCGCATAAAATCGGTCCCTAAGCGGGGATCTACCGGAAACATGACAACATCCATCGCCTGCGTATATTTCGCTATTATATCCAGTTCTTTCAGGTAATTCCCTTCCGCCTCCGCAACTTCCTGTGGAGTAGACTCATCTTTCCAATGCCAATTATTCAAGTCTCCGGCATGAAAGATCTGTTTACCTTGCGTCTCGATCAAAAAAGAGATACCGACATCAGTCGATCCGAACGCCCTAATCGTTAAATGCTCATCTTGGTACACATCTCCCTTCTTCATATAAAAAGCGTCCTCGGCTTTTGCCCGGCGGCGTTTCAAGATATCCTTGGAGAAAATATATTTGATATCGTCTTTCTCCTCTTTCCATTTCAACACGTCCGGATTAAAATGATCCGGATGGAAATGTGATGCCAAGACGTACAACGTCCCCGGACGTTTTAATAGCTCCCCACGCACAAACCCCTTCGCCGGGTCCGGATTCGTATCTTTGAAATAATCGATCAAGATGGAGAAGCCTTCCGCCTCTACAACAAACCCGCTATGATAAATATACACCAGTCTCATCCTATTCTCTTTATTTGTTTATTAAAAAACACCGAAACCCTCCGGGTTGTTGACTTCATGCCGCAAATATACAAAACGGTCAGACATATCACATGCCTGACCGATACAGATTATTAACCTACGATTTATTTCCAATTCTCATTCTGGACTAAAACGCCTTCCATGGTCACGATTTGATCATTCGGGATCGGAAGAGTTACCCATTTAGCGTTATAAACGCAGTTGGCAAACTTTCCGAGATGCTTCTTCTCGTAAGTGATATAATTACTTATCTCATCGTACGCTATTCCCCAACGAGCTAAGTCGTACCAGCGATGACCTTCCATCGCCAACTCTAATTTACGCTCGAAACGTAAAGCGGCTAAAGCACCATCCTTGCTGTTGAATTGCGAATCCGGATACAAACCTACACGATAATTAGCCGCAGCGTTCGAATCCAACTTCCCATTCACTTTATCATCCAAGACATAAGATGTAGAAGTGGGCAACATCGTGGCAGCATCAACGCCCTTCACATACGAGTTTGCCGCACGGGCACGTACCTCATTTATATACTTCCCGGCCTCCTTATAATTTCCGTCGTGAATCAAGACTTCGGCATACCAAAGTAAAACATCCGCATAACGGATCAAATGGTAATTCTTGGCTGTAGAACTCGTCTCCGTAGATACACTCGTACCGCCTTTATCCGCTTTTTTCGGTTGCCGCTTCTTATTCATATAAGGACCACCATTCGCGATATCACGTACCCACCCATCCAAGATAGAAGGAACCGTCCAGTCCCAATAAGGGACATCAAAACGACCGGTACTGATATCCAGACGAGGATCGGTAAAAACCTCTAAATCCGTATGTGGAATATTATCTGTCAAGGTAGTCAACGCCGGTTTATCTTGATATGATTTATCCAGATATGGCAAACCATTCTCGTCTACGATATGTGAGTTTACCAACTCATAGGAAGGTTGATAGAAACCCCATCCGGATGTGCCCATACCTCCCGGAGGAGCCGTATGCCATGAACCTTCGATAGAGTTCGTGATTACCTGAGAACCAGAGATAGTCCGCTGTATATCGAACACGGACTCACCGCTCCAATCGGCACTACCAGCCGTAAACAAATCCTCATAAGTATCCGCTAGTTTGAATTTCGTGCCATTATTATCCTGCCCATTCGCGATAATAGCCTCCAATAAAGCCTTGGCATCCGCCCAATGATCGGAAGTACCATTCGTACCGTTATAGGGTGAAGACTGATACAGCCTCAATTTTGCCAAGAAAGCGGCGGCGGCCCATTTATTGACACGCCCTTTATCGCTCGCCCAAATATCCGGCAGGTTATCATAAGCGAACTGTAAATCCTCGGCCACCTTATCCCATATGTAAATATAATTGCCAGACTCATCCACATTGGAAACTTTTGGGTTTACATCGCTAGCGAACTCCTCGCTTCCCACGTAAGGAATAGCGGCACCAAATAGTTTCATTCCCTCAAAATGCCAGAATCCGCGAAAGAATCGGGCTTGGGCGATCGCTTCGGTATAAAAATCCTTTGATACGCCTTTTACGGAAGAAAGCTCGTCCTTGATCTTATCGATCATATTAATCACGTTGTTCGCACGATAGACACCTTCATAAACCACTTTCCATTTGGTATTCAAATATCCGTTGTCCGTAGTGATCGCATACGTTTCCAAGTTCGTAAAGTCAGACTGGTCCGTAAACGTAGACCCTTTATTCGCACTTCCACCCAGTACATCGCCATAGGCATAATTTGTCAAAGGAGCCGCAAAATACTCCTGTGTATGCATTGACGAATACATTCCTGTAATCGCATAATTTACGCCTTCCTGATTCAACAACTCATCTTCACTGACCGCACCCACCGGCTTTACATCCAAGAAGTCAGAGCAAGAGGTCATCGCTCCTAATGAAGACGCCACTAACATTGAATATATAAATAGTCTTTTCATACTGTTTTTTTTAATCGTTATCAATATCCTTATCGAAATTCCTTTTAGAAAGAAATATTCACGCCTAAAATGAACTGGCGTGGCATACCATAAGAACCGTAGTCGATACCTTTCATCATATCGTTACTGCTATCTTCATTATTGCTACGAACCTCCGGATCCAAACCAGAATAGCCTGTTAATGTAAACACATTGGAAACCTGACCGTAAACACGAATCTTCTCAAATTTGATCTTATTCAAGATACTCTTTGGCAACGTATAACCGAGCGTCAATGTCTGCATACGCAAGTATGAACCGTCTTCTATATAAGTAGAATTGGATTCATTAGCCGCCTCCGTACCTTCATTAGATGTACCAGCCCATAATGGATAGATACCATCCGGGTTTGTAACGGGATCCCAAGAGTTTTCCAAGCGATCTTTAGAGAAGTTACTTTGTAATGCCCCGAAATGCGTATAATACTGATAATGTTTATACAAGTCGTTACCTACAGAGAAATAAAGGAATGTACTCAAATCAAAACCTTTCCAACCAACACTAAGGTTCACACCTCCCGTGAAGTCCGGATGCGGATTACCGATAATCGTACGGTCTTCCGCCCCAATCTTTCCATCTCCGTTCACGTCACGAATCTTATAACGACCTACCCATGATTGAGGATTCAAGCTGGCCTCGTCCGCCACGGCATACGGTAAAATCGTTTTTCCATCCGCGGTCTTATAGTTCAGCACATCTTGTTCACTCGTATAGATTCCGTCCACTTGATAACCGTAGAACATCGCTACCGGTTGACCAACCGTGGTGATGTTTACCTTACTCAAACGCGTATTCGTAAATAGATCCGAGGAACCTAATTGGGTAACCTTATTCTTATAGGTTGAGATATTGGCGTTTACCGAGTAACTAAAATCACCGACTTTATCTCTCCAGCCCACACTGAAATCAAGACCTTTATTCTGCATATCGCCAATATTGATCTTTGGCTTAGTAGCGTTACCGGCCAAAGCGGACCAGTTAGCGTTCACCAACAAATCTGAAGTCTTCTTAATATAATAATCGATACTTCCGGTCAAACGATTATTCAACGCCGTTACGTCTAAACCGACGTTAAACATCTTGGTTGTTTCCCACTTAGCATTCACATCACCCAGATTTGAGATCGCATAGCCCGGAGACGCCCCTGAATCCGCACCTGTGATTCCATATAAATAATCATTTCCGGTCGCATATTGAAACGCATAATTATAGGCTCCGATATTAGAGTTACCGGTCGTTCCATAACCCGCACGCACCTTTAAATCATCCAACCACGTACGTGTCTTTTCCATAAAGACCTCATCCGACATACGCCAGCCTAAAGAAAGAGAAGGGAATGTACCCCAGCGGTTATCCTCGCCAAACCGGGAAGAAGCATCCCGGCGAACCGTTACAGTTGCCAAGTATTTACCTTTATAGGAATAATCGCCACGGAAAAACAAGCCGAACATCGTACTTTTATCAAACATTTTTCCTTCATTCTTCATATTGTCGGAAGAACCATTGTTTAATATCCATGTATTGGGATTATTCTCGAAGATATAATCATAGCGAATGGCTTTCATACTTCGTCCCACACCAAATTTCATAGCTTCCGTACCGATCATAAATGTCACGTCATGATCTTCATTGAATTTCGTCTTATAAGTCGCCGTATTGGTCCACTGATAATCCAACCTCCAATTCGCGTTTTCCTCCAGATAATTTTGAGATTGCCCCTCTTTATTGGTAGCGATCGTCTTCTCACTCAACGCTTGGCTCCACATACCCATCAAACGAACACTGAACTGCGTACGAAGACTCAGGCCTTTGATCGGTTTCAACTCGGCGAAAGCCGCACTTTGCAATCGCATGAAACGAGTCCAATCATCCTGTTGATTCATGGCTGTCTGATAAGCCGTATTCGCACGTCCACCTTCCGAGGCCTGTGATCCCGCATAATCGCCACCTACATTATAAACAGGTACCCATGGCTGGATCGTATATGTTTGGGCGAATACGCTCGCATCCCCTTGACGACCCCGCTCACCGCCCATCTCCATTACGGCGATATTGGAATTCTGGCCTATCGTGAAATATTTATTCGCGTTATAAGTAGAGTTGGCACGCAGTGAATAACGTTTAAAGAAAGAAGAGATAATCGTTCCTTCCCGATTAGTATAGCCTAAAGAAGCCGAGTAAGTTCCTTTCTCTCCACCTCCTAATAAAGAGATCTGATGATCCTGTACTTTACCCGTACGAGTCACCATATCATACCAATTCGTTCCTTTCTGGGCCTCCGCTTCCGAATATCCATCTTCCAACATCTGGTAATAAGCGGAGCGTGACCACGAATTACTACCATCCGGTTTATAGGAAGCCACCCACGCATCGATACTACCAAACTGCGAGATTACTTGATCTTTTGATAAACCGGCCGGTTTAATCGCATAAGGCATCGTCAATTCATCTTTATCGTTCAACGATCCGAATTGAGGATGAGCGGTGGGTGTTTGTCCGCGATAATCCCGCACGTTTCTCATACCTTGTGCTTGCCATTCCATCGCCTCCCATCCATTCAACAAATCATAACCACTATTCGCCATCTTCGCCACACCAAAGTAACCATCATAAGATACTCGTACCCGGCCGCTTTTAGTTCCTTGCTTTGTCGTGATAATGATTACACCATTCGCTCCTTGCGCACCGTAGATCGCAGTAGCGGAAGCATCTTTCAAGACTTGCAAAGACTCGATATCATTCGGATTGACCGCATCGATATCCACATTCGAGACACCGTCCACAACAATCAATGGGTCCGAACCATTCAACGAGCCGACACCACGGATACGGATAGTCGTCTCACCACTAGGTCCACCCGAGTTCGAGATATACACACCGGAAGCCTTTCCTTGCAAGGCTTCTGAGAATGTCGCTACCGGAGTCTCCTTCAACTCTTCCGTAGATACGACAGCGACAGATCCCGTAATATCTTTCTTCGCTTGGGTACCATAACCTACAACAACGACCTCATCCAAGGCTTGTGTGTCTTCCGCTAATTTTACTTTGATATTGTTCTGGCTATTCTTCAGAGAGATCTCTTGAGTTACATAGCCAATGTAAGATACCACCAATATGGTATTATCCGGCACACCATCAAGTATGACCCGTCCGTCCATATCGGAAATATTTCCGATAGTTGTCCCTTTAATAAGGACATTCGCTCCAACAATTGGTCCAGCTTTGTCTGAAATAGTGCAAGTGACTCTACGTCCATCTTGTTGCAGGGCATTGCCCCTTACGTCTGGTACTAAATCGCCTACTTCTGTGGCCATAACTGGACTTGTGCCACATAGAAACAAAGAGGCTCCTAGAAACACCTGTTTCCATAATACTACATTTCTCATACAACATTAGATTTTAAGGTATAAATCAATAAAAAACACAATCTAACAGCAAAATGATCTTTCTATATACAATAACATTCTAGATTTCAGCAAATTCTTGAATACTTATGGTCTAAATGTTTTTTCATAAAACGACTAATCGAAACGATCGTTTCTATTAGTCGTTTGTAAAGGTCTGTTTTTTTTTCGACACGTGCAACTTTTTGTTGATTTTTTTTTATTTTATCTTATTGCTAATGGGAGAGATAACCCTTCATCGATCTAAAAAAAGATTTTCTTTTTCAAATCATCATTTCCTCTTTTCAAAAACGCAAGATTTAAACGATCGTTTAGACTAGTCGTTTTTTTAGTATTATGAAAGATAGCAAGAAGCGGCTTTTATCATTAAAGACATGATAATGAAGAAGCTACACAAATGAAGTTGAGAAGAAGAGAATGATGTTTGCCTATTTTGAGATGTAAACAGATGTAACATACCCTAGAGGTATGGCAGAGTAGTGAATTCATTTTGTTAAAAGTCTGTGTTTTTTATTTTATTATACCTTAAATTCTAAATTTGTATGAGAAATGTTGTATCATGGAAGCCATTAGTCTTAGGAGCTTCTTTTCTTCTGTACGGAGCCGGAACTGCTTTTGCTACAGAAACAGATTATTTGTATCCAACATCCAGTACAGGACTTATGAGCGTACAGCAAGATGGACGACAAGTTAACTGTACCATCGTAGACAAATCTGGCCCTATCCTCGGAGCTAATGTAGTCGTAAAAGGGACTACTATCGGAAACATCTCGGACATGGACGGTCGTGCTATAATCGACAATGTGCCCGCAAACGCAGTCTTAGTAGTATCTTACATCGGATACGTAACTCAAGAAGTGCATCTTAAAGATAACCAGACCTCTATCAAAATTACATTAGTAGAAGACTCCCAAGCCTTGGACGAGGTTGTCGTAACGGGTTATAGTACCCAAGCGAAGAAAGACATTACCGGATCCGTGGCCGTAGTCTCTACAGATGACTTAAAAGAGACTCCAGTATCCAACTTCGCCGAGGCCTTGCAAGGCAAGGCAGCCGGTGTATTCGTACAGGCTGGTGGCGGTCCGTTGGGTGAGACTACGATCCGTATCCGTGGTGTAGGCTCCGTGAATGGTTCCGACCCGTTAGTGATCGTGGATGGTGTATCCGGTGTAGATATCGATGCCGTGAACCCGAACGATATCGAGTCCATGCAGATCTTGAAGGATGCCGCCGCCGCCGCCATCTATGGAGCGAAAGGAGCGAATGGCGTTATCATCATCACCACCAAACAAGGAAAGAAAGATGACCGTGTAAAGGTTTCTTACAACGGTTATTTCGGTGTGGCCAAGATGGCTAATAACGGTTATGATCTATTGGACGCATGGGAAGCGATGGAATTCCAAGAAGAAGGTCAGCGTAACCTGTTGAAATATCGCGGTTTGACCACGACTCACGCACAGTTCGGCTCAATCGGAGCAGATGGTTCAGGCCATTTAACAATGCCTTACGCACTGAAACCTGCTGGTTATAGTAAGGATCAAGTCATTCAAGAGTTTGGTTCAATCGACGCATGGATAAAATCCTATAAGGATGACGGAACAAACACATGGTCTCGTTCCGCTTACTACCAAATGCTGGAGGATGGTTATTCAGAAGAAGAAGCTCGTAAAGGTACAAACTGGTACGACGAGGTAGTACAGACCGGTAAGGTGCAGAACCACGAGATCTCAGTAACAGGTGGTGGCGAGAAGGCTACCTACTCGGTAGGTTTAGGCTACATGAACCGTGAGGGTACAATCAAGGAGTCTTGGTTCCGCCGTTATTCTTTGCGTGCAAATACCAACTTCTTCGTAAACAAGTGGTTCAACATCGGACAAAATACGAATCTCGCCGTAATAGAGAACTCCGGTGAGCGGGGGCGCCAAGGTGACGACAACACATTCGGTAAGACTTTCTCCATCCAGCCGTGGGTACCTATTTATACGGTAGGTGGAGACTATGCGGGATCCGTGAACAATGAGGGTGGACGTGCGGAAAGTGCCGTGATGTCTGTTAACCACGGTAAGGATAACCGCCGTCGTTTCTTGCGTGCGCAATCCGCTATCTATGCGGAGATCAAACCATTGGAAAGCATTGGTGAGGACTTGACGATCCGTACGCAGTTCAGTGCCCGCTTAAGTGGCGCTTGGGACTTTTGGATGAACAAGCGTACTATCATGACCAACAAGGAGGGACGTAACAACAACGAGTTCTACGAGAACGCCAGTTATTGGTTAGGCTACCAATGGACGAATACGGCCACTTATAAAAAGACAATCAACGAAGACCACTCAATCGGCGTAGTATTAGGAACAGAAGCTATCCGCGAGGGCTTAGGCCGCGTGATACAGGCCGGCCGTATTGATTACCAGTTCGAGGATGACCCGAACACATGGCAAATCGACAACGGTTCTGCCGCCAACTTACGTAACAGTGGTTACATGCACTCACCCAGCACCATGTTTGGTATCTTCGGACGTGCTGATTACGCTTACCAAGGCAAATACTTGGCTACCGTGACCGTTCGTCGAGACGCATCCTCTCGATTCTCCGAGAAAAACCGTTGGGGTACATTCCCTTCCATATCTTTGGGATGGCGTATGTCAGACGAGAATTTCATGGAAAAGACTCGTACATGGTTAGACGACTTCAAGTTGCGCGCCGGTTACGGTACGACAGGTAACTCTAATATCGGAGCATACAACTGGGCATTCCGCTACGGTACAGGTAACACGTGGCTCTATAGCATCACCGGTAGTGATACGGACGTAATGACAGGATACGGTGTTACGGCCTTAGGTGATATCGATGCGAAGTGGGAAACCTCTAAGATGTTGAACGTAGGTTTCGATGCGACAGTCTTCGACCAACGCTTAGGCATCAACTTCGACTGGTACCTAAAGAAGACCTCCGATATGTTGATCGATGCGAACTGGTCTGCTTTGGCTGGTAACGCAGACAAGCCTAAAGTAAATATCGGCGACATGGAAAATAAGGGTGTTGACTTGAATTTGACATGGCGCGACAAGGTCGGCGAGGTAGATTACTCGATTGGCGTGAACCTTTCTCACTATAAGAACAAATTGACAGAGATCGGTACGGAAGCCGGTATCTTCGAAGGTACTCGTATCTCCAACATGAATGTCATGATGAAGGGGTATGCGGTTGGTATGTTCCACGGTTATCAGGTGGATGGTATCTACAAGAGCGAGGATGAGGTTCGCAACTATAAGAATGATGCTGGAGGCGCAGTATTACCATACGGTACGGCAGACGCCGCTTCGTTAAATCCGTCTCAATACGTAGGTCAATTCAAGGTGAAAGATGTGAACAACGATGGTAAGATCGACGCAAGTGACCGTACATTCATCGGTAACCCGCATCCGGACTTGACTGGTGGTGTTAACCTAAGCGTAGGCTGGAAAGGTTTCGACTTGAGCACTTACTTGTACTTCTCCGTAGGTAATGACATCTTTGCCATGTATAAATACTATACACACTACGGTTCTTTGCAATCTGCTTATTCAAAAGATCGTCGCGACAACTCTTGGAGCCCGGAGAATCCAAACGGAATCTACCCGATGTGGGCAACCGCTACAGGAGAAAGTACGATTGCGGCCAACGAATCTAATTCCAGCTACATAGAGGATGGTTCCTTCTTGCGTATGCAAACATTAACGTTGGGTTATACCTTGCCGAAAGCATGGATGAACAAGATCAAATTCGACAAGATCCGTATCTATGGTCAGATCTCTAACGTATTCACATTGACCGGTTATTCCGGATTGGATCCTCAGGTTCGTACGGATGATGGTTCCGGTAATTCTAAAGACCGTAACATGGGTACAGACTATGGTTCATACGGTATGCCACGTCAATTTATCCTTGGAGTTAATGTTACGTTCTAAAACTAGGAATGAAAATCTGATTATATTAACAATTAAGTAGAACAATAATGAAAAAAATATTTATATATTCCGCAATGGCGGCAGTTCTAGCCTTAGGAAATACGTCTTGTTCGGATTTTCTAGAGGTCAAACCCGCTGGTTCAGTAAGTGAGCAAGATTTCGTGTCAGCGAAAGGGGTAGAGCAATTGGTGACAGGTATGTATGCAAAAATGCACGACAACTCCTATTTCGAGGCAACATTGAGTAACTATGTATATGGCGACGTGATGGGCGGTAGTGCCAATAAGGGCTCCACGTATCAAGACCAACCGGACTTCACAAGTTTGGAGACCTATACGTTTACCACAGACAACGGTTACCTAAACGTGAAATGGAAAAAATGCTATAACGGTGTTTTCGTGGCAAACAACGTGATCAAGTTGGCAGACATGGCCAAAGAAGAAATGTCAACGGTCAATGGAGAGGCGAAAGACAACTATACGGAAACGATCGCACAGGCACGCTTCTTCCGTGCTTTCTGGCATTTCGAGGTTGTAAAATTATTTGGAGCCGCTGTTCCTTACGTGGACGATCTGGCTATGCAAGAGAACGTAAACCCGCAGGTTTCTAATGTAGACGAGAGTGGTAACTACATTTATATTTGGGATAAGATCATCGATGACTTACAATTTGCGTACGACAATCTTCCAGATCGCTGGACTACCGACAAGGGGCGTATAAACAAATGGGCCGCAGGTGCCTTATTGGCAAAAGTAAAAATGTATCAATCTTCTCCATACGATGGAAAGAACGGCTCACAAAACCGTTGGACTGAGGTCAAGAGCCTTTTGGAGGAAGTCATGGCGAACGGTAAAGACAATAACGGCACAAAATACAAATTGGCTGACACATATGAGGAGCTTCACATCGCAGGTGAAGCCGATTGGACTGGCGAGTCTGTATTTGATATCCAAATGGCAATCACTGGTACTGTGGAAGAAACTTCCAGTATCAACGGACCATGGCACATCGGTTTTAACGGTGCGTTAGGTACAGGAGGTTGGGGATTCTATCAGCCCTCCAACGATTTGGTAAACTCACATATCGTTGACGCAAACGGTCTGCCGATGATGGATGGTCAGTATAAAAACAGCCCTGCGCTTACGACGCTAGACGCAAACAACATTCCTCATACGGATCTAACGGTTTACACCGACCCGCGTCTGGATGTTTCAACCGGACGTTTCAATACTCCGTTCTGGGATTGGACAGTTCCTTCATCTTTGGATGGTTGGGTACGCGATTATAGTAATGGTGGCTTGTACCTGAACAAGAAGAACATCCCGCGTAAGGCAGACAAGGGTAGCTTGTCTATCGTAACAGTAACGAACTCTTCTGCGAAGAACTTCCACCTGATCCGTTATGCAGACGTATTACTATGGTACGCCGAGGCATTGATTGAAACAGGCAACCATAAGGAGGCCGGTAAATATATCAATCAAGTCCGTGCCCGTGCCGCCAACGGATATGTAAAGGCTGCCGATCCGAATAATGGTATGGCAGAGACTACATCCTCATATGTATTAGAGGACAAGGTAAACGGAAAGACTCTATCGAATGCCGCGGCTAACTACCGTATCGGCTTATATCCCGATTCTCAATTCGCTTCCAAAGCATCTGCGACGCAAGCGTTACGTTGGGAACGTAAGATTGAGATGGCTCTTGAAGGTCACCGCTGGTATGATTTGGCTCGCTGGGGTATCATCGCCGATGAGTTGAACAGCTACGCTTCTTATGAAAAGAAATTCTTATTGAAATATGCGAATAGCGTTTACAACGCAAAATGGTGCGTATTGCCTATTCCATTGAATGAGATTCAAAAGATGGACGGCCTCTTGGTTCAAAATGAAAATTGGAAATAAACAAGTGGGTTAACATTAATATCGGGTAACCAGGCATGTGATATGTGTGGTTACCCCCTCACAAAAGCGAAAAGCGAATGCTTATTCGCTTTTTTCATTTTAAATACATATCTTTGTTTGACTTTAAATCATAATGAAACGTATACTCTAGCCATGAGATATAAACAAATACTCTTCGGTTTGATACTGTTTGCCATATTAGGGGTTTTCTTGCAAATAACCAGCAAGTTTCATTTCTTTTATATCGAGCAGCTTCAACTATTCCAATTTTCCGGAGACTATCTTGCGGATAAAATCAGTTATCCGGGAGGTTTATCTTCGGTCATCGGGGAATTTTTGACACAATTTTTTATCACCCCTTATCTCGGTCCCTTTATCTTTGCCGCATTGCTCACTGGCATAGGGCTTACCATGAGGGCTGTCGTAAGACAAATCACCCCGGAAAAAGAGTTGTATCTGATTTACTTACTCCCCGTCTTATCCTTATTATTGGCTCAATACGATTTCAATTACTTACTACAAGGAACAGTGGCCTTTTTAATTTGCCTACTTTGTTTGAATGGGTGGATACGGATCAATAACTTTCGATTCCGATTATTTACGGCCCTACTTATCACACCTCTACTTTTCTGGATAGGAGGGCCTATAGCCGGATTATTCACGGTCTGCGCATTCATCAAGGAATTATTCGGCCAATTCAAACAAGGAGTTGTCTTCTTGGTGATCCCCATCGAGTTTACACTCATAGCGACCAGTTGCGTATGGGCGACAGTCATTACCGATTATCATTTCGCGTTCCTACCGGATGCCTATTATCATCCGATCTTACAAGCTCCGAATGTCATATATTTTTCCTGGGTCAGTTTGCCGCTTTCGCTGATCTTCGCATTTACATGGCCTAAAGGCACTTCGAAAAAGAGAGATTGGATAGAGATCTCCGTACAACTTATCATAATTCTCGCACTTTGCAGGTTCGGGATACCAAGATATAATGATCAAAAATCTTATCAACTAAAGGAACTAGATTATTATGCCCGAAACGGACAATGGGATCAAATCATCCGGAACTGCCAAGGTCCGATCAAGAATTACTTATACTTGACTTACCTAAACAACGCCCTTGCTGAGAAAGGCGAGTTAGGAAACCGGATGTTTGCGTTCGATCAACACGGGCCTCAAGGATTATTAGCCTCTTGGAATAAGACTTCTTCCGTATCGACCTTACTTAGCGACGCCTATTTTACGCTTGGAGAAATCGCCTTATCGCAAGAGATGGCATTTGAAGGATATGTCACCGTGATTGGGGCCGGTAATCCCCGGAACCTACAACGTCTAGTCCAAACCAACTTGATTTACGGTACATATCCAATCGCAGAGAAGTACATCGATATATTAGAGAAGACTTACGCTTATCACGACTGGGCAAAACGACATAGGGAATTTCTATATAATGATAAAGCCATAGAAGAAGATCCGGTACTGGGGATTAAACGAAAAGGACTTCCCCTTCGTAACAACCTTTCCGGTGTAAACGGGTTAGAACATGATTTATTGATCCGGGCAGAACAAAACCCGGAGAATCAGATTCCCATCCAATTTGTCGGAGCCATCTATCTTTTATCCAAGGATATGAAATCTTTCCAGACATTCATTGAGAAATATTACGGTACATCTACACTTCCTTCCCTTCCGACGAGTTTCCAAGAAGCGGTTATTTTACTAGCCGAGAAAGACTCGGATTATTGGAGACGGTTCAACGTGTCCGAAAATGTCATCCGGAAATTCACAGGTTACAGGAATCTTGTATTGCAGAACCGGAATAACCCACAGCTACCCCAATTGATAAAAAACTCTTTTGGAGACACCTATTGGTCTTATTACCTTCTTAAATGATTCATTGCCATGAAAAAGCACTATCTATATATTATATGTGTATGTTTTATCGTACTGGGGATATTTTCATGTTCAGACACGGTTCCGGTAAGCAAGGAAACCTCTGAGAAACCGATATTATACCCAGATTACGCAGATGTAACGATACCGAATAATATCGCTCCCCTGAATTTTAAAATACAGAATGCACATACGGAAGCGTTCGCTGTTTTCTGTTTTGAGGAAGTGAAGTTGCAGGTGAAAGAAAAAAAGGGGCAATTCCATATTCCTGCCGCCAACTGGAAAAAGCTACTTAGGAAAGCGACAGGCAAAACGATACAAGTAAAACTTTATGCTAAGGATAAGGAATGGCTGAGCTATCCGGAATTCTCGTTGTTTATCGCACAGGAACCTATGGATTCCTATCTAGCCTACCGTCTGATAGAGCCCGGATATGAACTTTGGAACCAGATGGGTATTTACCAACGGAGCCTGGAAACCTACGAACAAAGTCCCATTATGGAAAATAAACACAGTGGACAAAATTGCATGAATTGCCATTCATTTTGTATGCAAAACCCCAACAAGATGTTATTCCACATGAGAGATAAATACGCCGGGACTTATTTGATAGACGGAGATAAAATAGAAAAATTAAATACGAAAACGGAGCAAACAATTTCCCCCTTGGTTTATCCCTCTTGGCATCCCTCCGGGAAATACGTGGCATTCTCGGTAAACCAAACGAGCCAGAGCTTTCATTCCAATGACAAAAACAGGGTCGAGGTTTTCGATAGCCAATCGGATGTAGTGGTGTACGATACCGAGAAACATGAGATCATCAGTACTCCCGCTATTCGTACGAAAGAGGCTTTTGAGACATTCCCTACCTTTTCCCCCGACGGAAGAACGCTTTATTTCTGTACCGCCGAGGCACGTTCGATGCCCCACGAGTATTCGGAGGTAAAGTATAATCTTTGCTCCATAGCGTTTGATCCGGTAACAAGGAGTTTCGGATCAAAGATAGACACATTATATAATGTACGAGAGAATGGAAAAAGTGTCTCTTTTCCCCGTGTCTCTCCCGACGGGAAATTCTTGTTATTCACCTTATCGGGCTACGGGAACTTCTCTATCTGGCATAAAGACGCTGATTTATATCTTCTGGATATCGAGAGTGGTTTTTTCCATCCCTTACGAAACGCGAACAGCACAGACACGGAGAGTTATCATTCATGGAGTAGCAACAGCCGGTGGATCGTTTTCAGCAGCCGAAGAATCGACGGATTATATACCCGACCTTATTTCGCCTATATCGACGAGAGCGGAAATGCCTCCAAACCGTTCCTATTACCACAGAAAGATACGGATTTCTATCATCGGTTCATGAAATCATATAACATACCCGAGTTTATCACAGGAAAAGTATCATCTAATATACGGAAAATCAGTAAACTTGCCAAAGGAAGTAAGGGGATTGACGTTACTTATCATAAATAAATCGAATCTGGGAAACATACATAAAGTAAAAAGAACATGAATAACTTAAGCAAAAAGATCACACCTATTCTTCTGCTCTTATTATGCACCAGCCTTCTAGGGTTACATTTACAAACCACTCAAGAAGCAACCTTCTTTTACCGGGAACAACAGCAGATTTTCCTGTTCGATACCGAATATGTATTGAATATACTTAAGACAATTGGAGGATTGGCTACGATTTGCTCCCAATTTATTATACAGTTTTTCAAGGTGCCGCTGATCGGATCGCTGGTGACCGCCTTGATCGGTGGAATCTCCGGTTGGTTATTCTGGTTGACCTTACGAAAGATACATCCGGCATTGTATCTTCTGCCCTTGGCCTTTCTCCCCATCCTATTCCAATATCTTTACCTAATGAAAGATAGCTATCATTATGAAGGGCTGATAGCCATGTTGTTTTGGTCATTGGCGCTTAACGTATATAGTTACGGGGCACGAAAATTCAATTGGACATACCGTACCTTAATCGGTTGCTTGCTGGCGATCGGATTGTTTTACACGATGGGATCTGTAGCTATATTATTCGCCCTTAGCATCTTACTATTTGATGTATTACAAAAAAGCGAACGCTGGTACGCAAGCTTCATCCCGTTGATCCTGCTGCTTATCGTAGGTTCTCTATGCGTTCTAGGGGGCAGTAAACCCGATTATGACTATGTATTTTGGATGAAAGATTACGTAGAGTATTTCATTGAGCTGGAACCATTCTACAGCTTCTCTTGGCAAGTAGCGCTACTCGTTATGCTTCTATTCTTCCTATCACGTTACTTAGATCACATAAAAACCTATTTAAAAGCTTTAGTAGCCGTAGCATTACTTGCCTTATCCGGTATGTATTATACGCAAACGGCTCTTCAACAGAGGAATAAAGATTTCTATACGTTGATGCAAATGTTTCATTACATAGATACCGAGCAATGGGACGCCATAATCTCGTCCGCCGATCTAAACTATAATAACTACTTACACCTGAATTGCTTAAACCTTGCCTTATCCCATAAGGGTGTCATGCAGACTGATTTATTCAAATATCCGCAAAGCGGAATACAATCTTTGGTCTCAAAGTACCAAGCGCATATAGAGGAAAGTTTCCTGTTCAGCCAGATATACTACCATGTAGGAATCACGTCCTTGGCATACAATTTCGCTTTTGGTACCTCGGTAGGAATTACATACGGCAGTCCCGTCATGACTAAATTATTAATAAAATCCCATTTGATATACGGACAGTATCCCGCGGCCGAGAAGTTTATATCATTATTGGAAAAGACATGGGCCTATCACGAATGGGCCTCCTCGCAACGAAAGTTCTTATATAATGACCAAGCGGTGGAGAGCGACCCGGAATTAGGTACAAAAAGAAAAAGCCTATCCAGCGACAAAGACCTTTTCGCCAATATAATCGGATTGTTTGATAACCTGATGATTATATTGGAAGAGAATCCCCTGAATAAAGCCGCATTGGATTATACGATCGGTACGTTATTATTATCGAAAGACCTGCCCGCTATAAAAACGTTTGTTGAAAGATTCAGTGGGACGGAAGTACTCCCCGCATTACCCGAACCCTTGCAACAAGCCGTGATCTCTTATGCGGAGCATGATCCGGAATATTGCCGCAAGTATGGGGTAACCGATAAAATCCTGTCCGAGTTCTCGATATTCAAGCAACGTGTATTGGGACTAAGGCATGCCCGACAAAATGTAGCGACTGGAATAGCCGACTATCAACCTACTTTCTGGTACTATTTGATACTCTCTAAATAAAACACATATGGAAAGACAGACTTACACAAATACAAACCGATATCTTTTCCTTTTTCTCATCGCCTTGATGGTTTCATGCTCCAAAAGCGACGTACAGATCGCCAAGAGTCTAAACAAGGAAATCGCCATTTATCCGGATTACAAGGATGTGACCATCCCTGTGAACATCGCCCCGCTCAATTTCTCTATCGCCGATAGTAGTGAGCACTGCCTTATCATTAAAGGGGAAAAGACTCAACTCCAAGTCTATAGCGATGAGGGGCTCTTTGAGATCCCACAAAAGAGATGGAAAGCCTTATTGAAAGAGAATGCCGGAAACCAAATAGAATTGACCATCGCTAAACGCATACAGGGCGAATGGAACGCCTATACGCCTTTTCATATGGACATCGTAAATGATTCCATTGATAAATATATAGCCTATCGGTTATTAGCCTTGAGCAATGATATGTGGAACAGGATGGGTATCTATCAACGAAACTTGGAGAATTATGACCAAAGCGTGATTTATGAGAATAGCCTAACCGACTATAACTGCGTAAACTGCCACACGTTTTCCTCCGGGAACCCGGATAAAATGATTTTCCATATGCGAGGCAAACACGCCGGTTCCGTACTGATTGATGGAAAGAAAATCACCAAGCTAAATACAAAGACTCCCGAGACCGTCTCAAACTTTGTCTACATGTATTGGCATCCGAATGGTAACTATCTGGCGGCCACCGTATGCGATACCTACCAAAACTTCTTCATCAATAATCCCAATACGCTGGAAGTATTGGATCATAACTCCGATATCGTGATCTATGACGTAAAGAAGAACGAGGTATTCTCTTGCGAAGCGTTAAATTCCAAAGACGCATGGCAAATATTCCCAGCGTTCTCTCCCGACGGGAAGAGCCTCTATTTCAGTTCGACCGCCGCCGTAGATTCTATTTCTAAGAATTTCAGACAAATGACCTACAGCCTATGCCGTGTCGACTTTGACCCGGAAACCCGCACCCTAGGCCAGCAAGTAGATACTTTATACAATGGTCGGGCCAACCATAAAAGCGTATCCTTCCCTAGAATCTCACCGGATGGTAAATATCTAGCTTTTACCCTACAGGAATATGGCGGTTTCGGGGTTTGGCATAAAGACGCCGAATTATATATGATCCGCCTATCCGACGGAAAGACGTACCCGCTAACCGAGGCGAACAGCGCCGAAGGAGAAAGCTACCATTCATGGAGCAGCAACAATCGTTGGCTGGTATTTAGCAGTCGCAGGTTGGATGGATTATACACACGCCCGTTCTTTAGCTATATCGATGATAAAGGCACGGCCCATAAACCATTCCTCCTGCCACAAAGAAATCCCGTAAAATATTATAAAGACTTGTTGTGGACTTACAACCTCCCGGAGTTTATACAAGAAAAGGTCCAAGTAGACACTCATGCCGTGATGGAAACAATGAGAAATACAAAAGGAATCCATGTAAAATAAGAACAATAGCTAGGGTGGGTGAAAGGAGATAAGGATGTCTGTTTGGTTAAATCTACCCACCCTTAGCTATTGATCTGTTTGCTCACTCTTTTATCTTCACCGAGAATAGAAATAGAGCGTTTCAAATCAACGCCCATATTTCCATTTGTTGTATTCATAAAATAAGTACAAACTTTCGGCAATCAGATTTCACTCTTTAGTGAAACAAACATATGTAATCTGCGTTTATAGATTATCAAATGTCTCTTTAAAAACTTGAGACAAAAATAAACTATTTTGATAGAAAAATAGGTCTGTAAATATTCACATTTTATTCACAACACACACCAAAACGTTCATTTATCCTAGGAAGCATCACAATTTAACATCTAACCGCTCCATCATCACTCCGGTCTTCTCCCTTGCCTCCGTCACATCCAAACCACGAGCCAGCAAGACGGCCATACGGCGATGTCCATGAACTTCCGGTTTTCCAAAGAAACGCATCTGCGTATCGGGTTGTTCCAAGACCTTATCCAGATTCCCCAAAGACAACCGGTCACTGTCCCCTTCCACTACGACGGCACGGGAAGCTCCCGCTCCATGAAACGCGATATTAGGGATCGGCAAGCCAAGCACCGCACGGGCGTGCAAAGCGAATTGAGACAAATCTTGCGTAATCATCGTCACCATTCCGGTATCGTGCGGACGGGGGGAAACCTCGCTGAATATGACATCGTCTCCTTTAATGAATAATTCCACGCCGAAAATACCACGTCCGCCTAAAGCCTCGGTGATCTTACCGGCGATCTCACGGGCTTTCGCTTTAGCGGCAAGGCTCATGGCTTGCGGTTGCCAAGACTCCCGGTAATCACCATCCACCTGAACATGTCCTACGGGTTCCAAGTAAGACGTTCCTCCGATATGCCGAACCGTCAGCTGGGTAATCTCATAGTCGAAATCCACGAAACCTTCCACGATCACCTTACCCGCTCCAGCACGTCCGCCTTCTTGGGCGTACTGCCAAGCACGATCGATATCCTTTTCCTCACGAACCACGCTCTGTCCGTGTCCGCTCGAGCTCATGATCGGCTTCACCACGCAAGGCATACCGATTACCTTCACCGCTTCCTTAAATTCCTCCTCGGTCTCGGCGAAACGATACGGCGAGGTAGGCAAGCCCAGCTCCTCGGCCGCCAAGCGGCGGATTCCCTCACGGTTCATCGTCAGCCAAGTGGCACGGGCGGTAGGAATCACATGGTATCCCTCTTCCTCCAGTTCCATCAAGGTACGGGTAGCGATCGCCTCCACCTCCGGCACGATATAATCCGGTTTCTCTTTCTCGATGATCTCCCGCAAGGCATCGCCATCCAGCATGGAGACCACATAGGAACGATGCGCCACCTGCATGGCCGGAGCGTCCGGATACTTATCCAAGGCGATTACCTCCACGCCATAACGCTGCAACTCTATTACAAACTCTTTCCCCAATTCGCCCGAGCCACAAAGCACGACTTTAGTTGCCGTAGCCGATTTGGGCGTACCAATTGTTACCATAAATCTTTCTGCTATTTGAATTTCGCCGCAAAGGTAAGGGTTTAGATAAAGATAGCCTAGGGCTTTTTTCTTTATCTATTAAGTGGAAGAAGCAGAGAGATTCATTATCTATCAGTTGTTGGACGATCATACACCAACTGTTGGATGATCGTCTACCAATTGGTGCATGATCGTCCAACGGATGGTAGAAGATGTATACATATAGTACCGGCACGTAAAGTTACCGCACGTACAAGTTAATAGATATAGATGGTAGAGCTAAACCTTTTCGATCAAAACCTTTTGTTAATATTACATAATTATAAGTACCTTGCGATACAAGGTATCTTAGTAAAGCATATATTTGTGACCAAATGATAAAAGTGTTCACCAACAGTGTAACTTATTTAGCAAACTGTACGTCTAATATATTAAAGTAACTACATAATATGATGATTCAACTGAGAGGAATAAACAAAACGTACTTTAATGGAGCCCCACTGCACGTTTTGAAAGGTATCGACCTAGATATAGAGAAGGGAGAGATGGTATCCATCATGGGAGCCTCCGGTTCCGGTAAGTCAACCTTATTGAATATCTTAGGGATATTAGATACGTACGACACGGGCACCTATCAATTAAACGGACAGTTGATTCAGAATCTCAGCGAAAGTCGTGCCGCCGAGCTCCGGAACCGAATGATCGGCTTCATTTTTCAATCTTTTAACTTAATCTCATTCAAGAATGCCATGGAGAACGTCGCCCTCCCACTCTATTATCAAGGGGTCAGCCGGAAAAAGAGGAATGCCATGGCACTGGAATACTTGGACATGGTGGGATTGAAAGATTGGGCGGAGCATATGCCGAATGAGATGTCCGGTGGACAGAAGCAACGGGTAGCGATCGCCCGGGCCTTGATCGCGAAACCCCAAGTCATATTGGCCGACGAGCCGACCGGAGCGTTGGATAGCAAAACGACCGTGGAGGTAATGGAACTACTACGCAAGGTAAACCTAGAAGGGATGACCATGGTGATCGTTACCCACGAGCCCTCCGTAGCGGAGGCTACAGACCGGATTATCCGGGTAAAGGACGGGTTGATTGAACGTATCGAAAAAGAAGAGAATCATGTTTGACTTTGATAATTTCAGGGAAATATGGAGCACCATCAAAAAGAATAAGCTCCGTACCTTCTTGACCGGCTTCTCGGTCTCATGGGGTATTTTCATGTTGATCGTGTTACTGGGGGCGGGAAACGGGTTGCGCAATGGCATCATGTACAACTTCAGGAATATGTCTACCAACCGGGTCGAGGTATGGACACGCTATACCACCAAGCCTTGGAAAGGTATGCAATCCAACCGCAGCATCAGTTTCAAGGAAGAGGACCTAGGCGCCTTGAAGAGAGACTTCAAGGAGGTGGATCTTTGCTCGGCTACGATCTCCCACAATGACACGATCACTTACAACGAGGAATATGTGACGGGACAAACCAATGGCGTATATCCGGATCATGCCCCGATCAATTACGTGAATGTAGAGACGCATAACGGCCGCTTCATCAATGAGCAGGACATGAGGGACCGAAGAAAAGTAATCGTGATCAGTCCCCGTATGGCGGAGGTCTTGTTTCGTGACGAGAAGCCGCTGGGTAAATACGTGAAATGCGGGAATATGATGTATCAAGTAGTCGGCGTGTACAACGATGATGACAAAAGCAATAACGCTCCCGCTTACATCCCATTCTCCGTAGCCCAATTGCTCTATAATAAAGGATACGGCTTCGGATCGCTAACGTTTACCTTGAAAGGGGTGACTACCGAAGAGGAGAATGAGGCTTTCGAGGAAAGTTTCCGGGAATGGATGGCACGCCGCCACCAATTCGACCCGACAGACAAGAACGCTATCGGTATGTGGAACATGGCGAATGAGTTCTTGATGTGGAATAATATAATGAACGGGATTACCTTGTTTATCTGGATTATCGGTATCGGAACGTTGATGGCGGGAATCGTGGGAGTTAGCAACATCATGCTGATCACCGTACGGGAACGGACCCGGGAGTTCGGCATACGCAAGGCATTGGGAGCTAAACCCGGCTCGATCTTGGCATTAGTAATCGCCGAGTCCATCCTCGTAACAGCCGTCTTCGGCTATGTCGGGATGATCATGGGGATCGGGCTCACGGAGCTAATCAATCACGCGATGGAAATGGCCCAAGCCGGAGCCCAGTCCGGTGGGAATATCGGAGAAGACACGACGGTCTTCCGTAACCCGACCGTCAATCTGGCGATAGCTAGCTCCGCTACGGTCTTGATCATCGCGGCCGGTGTATTGGCGGGTTATTTCCCGGCACGCAAGGCGGTGAAAGTCACGGCTATCGAAGCCATGAGAACAGAATAATCATAAAAAAGAAAAGAACCATGTTTGACATAGACAGATGGGTAGAGATATGGGTGACGATCACCCGAAACAAGACACGCAGCTTGTTGACCTGCTTCGGCGTATTCTGGGGAATCTTGATGTTGGTGATTCTATTGGGAGCCGGAAACGGGATGAAGAACGCCATGTTCTCGAATATCAACGGATTCGCCACGAACTCCGCCTTCTTTTTCTCCGACCGGACCAGCGAATCATATAAAGGCTTTAACAAGGGGCGTCAATGGGACATGCGAAACCGGGACGTGGAGAGCATCCGGAAACAGGTGAAGGACATCGAGGCCGTCTCCCCCATCATCTGGGGAAATCGCTCGGACAAGAATATCGTTTTCGGCCAATTAAGCGGTACTTATAACGTAAAAGGCGTGCAGCCTGATTATTTCAAGATCGAGACCCAGCAGCTTTATTACGGACGGTTACTAAACGAGATCGACGAGATCGAGAAACGTAAGGTTTGCTTGATCGGCGCCAAGGTGAACGAGGTATTGTTCAAGGGAAGTGATCCCTGCGGGAAATATATCCGGGTAAACGGGATTTACTACCAAGTGGTAGGCGTCACGAAGCAACGAGCCTCTAGCGTCAATATCGGCGGACGGGCCGAGGAAAGCGTATTCCTCCCTTTCAGTACCATGCAACAGACGCTGAACCAAGGGGATATCATTCACTTCTTGTGCGTGAGCGCCAAACCCGGCTATAAGATCGATCCGGTGATCACGCAGATCAAGGATATCGTAAAGAGCCAGAACCAGATCTCTCCTACCGACCCGCAGGCCGTGACGGTGATCAACTTGGCGGCTCAGTTCGAGACCTTCAATATGCTATTTATCGGTATCGATATCTTGATCTGGCTCGTGGGTATGGGTACGTTATTGGCGGGTATTATCGGTGTAAGTAATATCATGATGGTAACGGTCAAGGAGCGTACCCGGGAAATCGGCGTACGCAGGGCCTTGGGAGCGAAACCTTGGAACATCATCTCGCAGATCATGAGCGAGAGTCTGCTACTTACGGCCTTAGCGGGTTTGTTGGGGTTAAGCGCCGGGGTATTCCTGCTCGATCTGGTAGATAAGATCATGAGTGCCCAGCCGGCTTCCAACGGAACCATGATGGAGCATCCGGAGGTAAGCATCCAGATCGCGGTAGCGGCCACGGTGATCTTATTATTCAGCGGTCTGCTGGCCGGGCTGATCCCCGCATGGCGAGCTATGCAGATCAAGGCGATAGATGCCATACGAGAAGAATAAACAACAATTGTCAATTAATAAAACTATATAATCATGAAGAATCGCATTGTAAAAAAGATCCTGCGTATCATCTTATTAGTACTTGTGGGAGCAGCGGTAATCGGTACATTCTATTTCTTATGGAAGAAAGCGCAACCGGTCATCACCGTTTATGAGATCGTAACCCCTGAAAAAGGGGATGTGGAAACCAAGACGGTCGCTACCGGAAACGTAGAGCCTCGTTTCGAGGTGGAGATCAAGCCGCAGATTTCCGGTATCATCTCCGAGCTGAAGAAAGAAGCGGGGCAGATGGTCCAAGCGGGAGAGATTATCGCCATTATCAAGGTAATCCCCGAGATGGTACAGCTCAACAGCGCCGAATCGCGCGTGAACCTCGCCAATATCTCTTTGAAGCAAGTGGAAGAGACTTATAAGCGGGATACGCAATTATTTAAGCAAGGTGTTATCGCCCAAGAAGATTTCGATCTTTCCAAAGCGAACTACCTGAAAGCCGTGGAGGAAAAGGATAACGCACAAAGTGCCTTGGAGATCATCCGCGACGGTATAGCCAAGAACTCCAGCGTGGCCAGTACGACCCAAATCCGTAGTACCATTACCGGTATGATCTTGGACATCCCCGTCAAAGTAGGTAACTCGGTTATTCAAGCGAATAATTTCAATGATGGCACGACGATCGCTACCGTAGCCAATATGAACGACATGATCTTCAAAGGAAACGTAGACGAGACCGAGATCGGACGCATCCACGAGGGAATGCCGATCAAATTGACCGTCGGCGCCATGGAAAGCCGTTCATTCGACGCTTTGCTGGAATATGTATCGCCCAAGGGAGTAGACAAGAATGGAGCTATTCAATTTGAGATCAAGGCGGCCGTAACAATCCCCGAAGATGCTTTCATACGTGCGGGATATAGCGCCAACGCCGAAATCGTGCTAAAACGTGCGGAAGACGTGCTTACGATCCCGGAAAGTACGGTTGAGTTCCAAGGGGATTCCGCATTCGTTCAGTTAGTTAAACAAGAGCAACCGGAGCAAGTCTTCGAGAAGCATCCTGTAAAGGTAGGTCTGTCCGACGGTATCAAGATCGAGATTCAAGAAGGACTGGCCGCGACCGATAAAGTCCGGGGCGCAGCTATTGACCCGAATAAGAAATAAAAGAAAGATTGTATGATGAGAAGAAACTTATATATACTGGCAATCGCTTCCCTCCTGTCCGGAAACTATGTTTTCGCTCAGGATGCGGTGAAGCAATGGAGTCTGGAGGAGTGCATCCAATATGCCATCGAGCATAATATCGACTTAAAGCAAAAGGAGCAGGAACAGGAAAGCCGAAAGGTAGACTTACATACCAGCAAATACAGTTGGCTCCCGGCCCTAAATGGCAGTCTTGGGCAGAGCTTCCAGTTCGGACGCTCCACGTCTAAATCCGGGGTGATCGTGGACCAGAACGCCGCCAATTCCACATTGGGGATCAATCTGGACATGCCTTTATTTGACGGGTTAAAAATACCGAACGATATCGCCGCCCGCAAACTTGATCTAAAAGCGTCTATCGAGAACTTGAATAAGGCGAGAGAAGACCTATCCATCAATATAGCTTCCTACTACCTGCAAGTACTTTATAATAAAGAGCTACTGAAAATAGCGCAACTACAAGTGGAACTAGACAAGGAGCAGGTGAATAAAACGGAGGCCATGGTGAACGCCGGAAAGGTGCCTCTTTCCCAACTGTATGATATCAAGGCCCAATTAGCGAAAGATGAGGTCACGCTTACCGAGTCGCAAAACAATGTGAACCTCGCTTTATTGGATCTTGCGCAAAGTCTGGAACTAGAGCGAAGCGACCGGAATTTCGATATACAGACTCCTGTAATTGAAGATGCTGTGGCTGATAATATGAGCAGTATCCTACCTCCGGAAAACATTTACGATCATGCGGTTACGTTCAAGCCTCAGATCAAGGAACAACAGTATTTGCTAGAGAGCCAAAAGAAAATGTTGCGTGTCGCACAAGCGGGCTATTACCCCAAGTTAAATTTCGGGGCTAGTTACAGCAATGGATATTATCATTCTACTTCCGGAGGTGAATTTGCCGATACTCGTTCCTTTAGCGAGCAGTTTAAGCAGAATGGGCAAAAGATCGTCGGATTCTCATTGAGCATTCCACTTTTCAACCGCTTCCAAGTACGCAATAGCGTTCGTACCGCAAGGATCAACATTATCAACCGGGAATTGCTGATGGAAAATACAAAGAAAACATTATACAAGGAAATCCAGCAAGCGTACTACAACGCAACGGCTTCCCAAGAGAAATATACGGCTTCCGACAAATCCGTCACGGCGAGCAAGGAAGCGTTCAATTATGCCCAAGAGCGTTACAACGCAGGTAAAAGCACTGTCTTTGAATTTAATGAGGCTAAAACAAAATACGCGCAAAGTCTAGCGGAACAGGCACAGGCCAAATATGATTTTATCTTCCGTACGAAGATTCTAGATTTCTATAATGGTAACCCTATCCGTTTATAAACGTTAATTAATACTTCATTTTTTTCATTATACACACAAAGTTTAAGGGAAGATATCCTTTATGGACATCTTCCCTTTCAGCATCCATTAAGGCATTTAGTCTGCACAGAACTATGTTTAATAGCATAATTAACAAATAGATAGCTAAGACCAAAAACCCTCCTGCCAGCTATCATAATGCAATAAGATCCCCAGTACAACTAAATTGAATTTGGCAATATCAATCAATATTATATTAGTTTTAGAATGTTTTATAACAGTTTGCTTTTTTATAATAAAAATTAGTATATTTGCGGCTGTGATTTTCAGGAGTCTTGGTGTGTACATTTTTTTGATAAGTATTTTAACTGTAGTTCTGTGCAAACTATGGTCTCTTGAAAAAATAATGTGTGTCTAATTAACAAACAAATTCATTCTATGAAGCACAAATTAACGCTTGTACTACTCTCATTCTTTCTGGGAGTGCAGTGTATGGTCGCCCAGCAAATGAAGGTGACCGGTGTAGTGATTAATGAAGATGATGGGGAGCCTGTTATAGGTGCATCCATCGTAGTAAAAGGAACCACTATTGGAACCATTACCGATTTAGATGGTAAATTTGAGTTAGAAACTCAGAAAGATGCTAAGCTAATTATTTCTTATGTAGGTTTACGGACTCAAGAAACTACAGCTCAGCAAAACATGAGAATTGTTCTTTCTTCAGATTCTCAAGCTATAGATGAAGTTGTTGTCGTAGCTTATGGTACCGCAAAGAAAAGTTCTTTTACAGGTTCCGCATCCACGGTGGGTGCCGCTTTGATGGACAAACGTCCATTGAGTAACGCCCTCTCCGCATTGGAAGGAAACACTTCCGGAGTACAAATGACTTCCTCTATCGGACAACCGGGAGAAGCTGCCAAGGTAACGATCCGTGGTTTTGGTTCTGTAAACGCGGATAATGCTCCTTTATATGTAGTGGATGGCGCCATCTTCAGTGGTGATATCTCTTCTATCAGCCCATCTGATATCGAATCAATGACAATTTTAAAAGATGCCGCTTCTACATCTTTGTATGGATCTAGCGCAGGTAACGGTGTGGTTTTGATCACGACTAAGAAAGGTTCTACCAGCAGTGGCGCAGGTGTTACCTTGAGTATCTCACAAGGTTGGTCTAGCAGAGCTTATAACGATTACGCAAAAGTAGGTGTATACGATTATTATCCTTTGCAATGGCAAATGTTGAGAAACGCAAATATGTCACTCGGACAAAGTGCTACCGACGCTGCCGCTAATGCTTCTAAAGATATTATCAACAAATTAAAATATAATCCTTTCGTAGGAATCGCCAATGACGCAATCGTGGGCACAGACGGTTTATTGAATCCATCAGCCTCGGCTTTAAAATGGGGTGAGGACCTTGATTGGGAAGATGCCGCTTACCGTACCGGACATCGCCAAGAATATAATGTAAGCTACAATACAAAAACAGAAAAGAGCGACACATATGCTTCCATAGGCTATCTGAATGATAAGGGATATATGATTAAGACAGACTTTGAGCGTTACAACGCACGCTTGAACTATAATATCTATCCGGTGAAATGGTTCAAGAGTGGATTGAATTTAGGTTTAAGTCGTACAAACTCCAATTATTCTACTTCTACTTCTAGCAACTCCGCTGGTTATGGTAACTTATCTCGTTTCATTCGTTCTATGGCACCGATCTATCCGGTACATAAGCATGATATTGAGACAGGGGCTTATTTGGATAAAGAAGGAAACGTAGTTACTGATCCGGCTTTATATACCTACGATTATGAAGGAGCCCGTATCTCTAGCAATGGACGCGACGGTATCGCTGAGGCCCTGTGGAACGATCGCTTGATGTCTACCACAAACTCTAGTGCCCGTACTTATGTAACGATCACTCCGATCGAAGGATTGAATTTAACAGTGAACTACGCATTTGACAATAAGGATGAACGCCGTAGAGTATATGAGAACCCAGAGGTAGGTGACGGAACCGCAGGACCGGGACGTTTGAACATCCGAAATAGAAACTTCTTGACACAGACATTCAACCAGTTGATTAATTACACAAAGACTTTTGGTAAGCATAACATCGAAGCTTTGTTAGGCCATGAGAACTATAGCTACCGTTTACAATATAACTACGGTATGAAGACTAATGAGATCGTTTCCGGAACGTATGAGTACAGTAACTTCGTAAGCATAAGCTCAATGGATTCTTATACACGCGAATATAAGAAAGAAGGATACTTCGCTCGTTTGAACTATGATTTCGATGATAAATATTATGTAACAGCCTCGTATCGTCGTGACGGTTCCTCTCGCTTTAGCAAGGATAACCGTTGGGGTAACTTCTGGTCATTCGGAGCATCTTGGCGTATCAGCCAAGAAGATTTCATGGAAAACTTGACTTGGGTGGACAATTTGAAACTGAGGGCATCCTACGGTGAAACCGGAAACGATGCCATCTATTATACAGATGATGACACACAACAGGATTACTATCCTTATCAAACCTTGTATAATTTGGGTATCAACAACGGTTTGGAAGCAGGTCTCTACTTCCCGACTATGGCAAACAATAATTTGAAATGGGAGACACAGGTTTCTACCGATGTCGCTTTAGAATTCGGATTGTTCGGTCGCTTGAATGGTACGGTCGAGTTCTTCCGTAAGGCCTCCAGAGACTTGTTATTCAATGTTAGCCAACCGTTATCCAGTGGTGTCGAAAAGATCGTACAAAACATTGGTAAAGTTCGTAACCAAGGGGTGGAAATCGACTTAAACTACCAAGTATTAAAATCAAAAGATTGGAAATTATCAGTCGGCGCAAACGCTACATTCATCAATAATAAGGTGACTCGTCTGCCTGATGCCAACCGGAAAGATGGTATCATCAAAGACTCTAAGAAATTGATGGAGGGACATTCAATCTATGAGTTCTGGTTACGTCAATGGTGGGGTGTTAATCCTGATAACGGAGATGGATTGTATATCTTTGATGCCGAAAACAACACCGATGCGAATGGTAATATTAAAGATGCGGTAAAAAAGACACTTGTAGAGAAAGATGGTCAAGTATTGACAAACTCTTATAGCTATGCGAAATATGATTTCAGTGGTTCTGCCGTTCCGAAAGTATATGGTGGTTTCAATATCAATTTGAGCTATAAGGCATTCGACCTTTCTACCGTATTCTCTTATTCATTAGGAGGTAAGGTGCTTGACTCGAGTTATAGAGGATTGATGGATGTAGGTGAGTTCGGTTATGCGATGTCACCGGATCTACATAACGCATGGACAACTCCGGGCCAGATCACAGATGTACCTCGTTTGGACAATAACTCAGGTCATGCGACTAGCATCGGACAATCCTATTCTACACGTTGGTTGACAAACGCAAATTACTTGAACTTGCGTACTGTCACTTTGGCTTACAACTTGCCTAAGTCTATCCTAAACGTTATCAACATCAAGAGTGCACGCGTCAATGTCAGCGCAGAGAACTTATTCATGTTGAAAGCCCGTCAAGGTCTGAATCCGCAAGCTAACTATGCCGGAGTATCTTACAATGAATATATGCCGGCTAAGAACTTTACGATCGGTTTAAATGTATCGTTCTAAATTCATAATACATCAAACAAAGGAAAAGATATGAAAAATATACAATTATTCAAACACATCGCAGCAGGACTGCTTCTAAGTGGCTCTCTGATCGGCACAAGCTGTTCCAGCGATTATATGGATACAATCCCAACCGAGAACGTTTCATTCACGACAGTATCCACTTCGCTCGACAATCTTTATCTTGCACTGAACGGTATTCATCGTAAGATGGTATCTCAAGACTTAGGCAACCAAGGTTTGGGAGGTGAGCCCGGTTTCATCATCGGTCGAGAAGCGTTAGCTGATGATTTGACATGGGACACGCAGACTTGGCATCAAGGTTTCTTAAACTGGAGTTATCCAACGAACGCAACAAGTTCGTACAACTCCGGTGAGTGGGAAACTTATTATAAGTTCATTTTGAATGCAAACAACATCTTGAAAGCGTTGAATGATAACTTTAGCGATGAGTCAAAACTCACAGATAGCGAAAAAGCGCTTGCGAACCATATCAAGGGCGAGTGTTTGGCAATTCGTGCATGGAGTCATTTCAATCTAGTACAATATTATGCGAAACCATATCGTAACGGACAGGACAACTCTCAACCGGGAGTTCCTTATCGTACGAGTCCGGAAATCGAGCCTATGGCACGTAATACGGTAGAAGAGGTGTACACGAAGATTCACGGGGACTTAGACGAAGCGTTGAACTTATTGGCAGACTATGAGCCAAATGATAAGAATCATTATAGCCTAGCATCGGTTTACGGATTGAAAGCACGTGCTCTTCTGACTCAACAGAAATACGCAGACGCAGCTACGGCCGCAGTGAATTCTATCAATGAAGCAGAGAAAGATGGCTGTAAGATCATGTCTCAGTCTGAATTGATGAATGGTTTCGCTAATATCACTTCCGCTACGAAAGAGGCGATGTATGCCGCAATGACACAGAATGACCAAACGGTTTATTTCTACTCTTTCTATGCGTATATGTCTTGGAACTTCAACTCCAGCTCTATCCGCACAGGTATCAAATGTATCAGCCAAAGTACTTACGACTTAATGTCGCCAACCGATCTTCGCCGTCAATGGTGGGATCCGACAGGAAAGGCAGAAGTACCCGCAACTTCTTACAACCAGCGTGTTTATCAGAACCGCAAGTTCACGGCACGCTCTACAGCTGATGCTGTAGGTGATTTTGCCTTCATGCGTATCAGCGAAATGTACTTGACTGCAGCCGAGGCTTTCGCTCGTTCCAATCAAGACGCAAAAGCAAAGGAATATTTGCAAGCCTTGTTGAAAGAACGTGATCCAGAGTACAAGGATTTGGGTAACACAGGCGCAAAACTAGCGGATGAGATCATGACACATCGCCGTATCGAACTTTGGGGCGAAGGTTTCCGTTGGTTCGACTTGAAACGTCTAGGTTTGCCATTGGATAGAACCGGGTCTAATTTTGACGCTACTTTCTGTGGTTTCTTGCACAAGGATCCGAATGCTGATGGTTGGATCTTCGAGATTCCAAAAAAGGAAACAGATTTCAACGACTTGATCGAAAAGAACTATTAACACTCTTTTTACGTTAACTTACATTAATCACAATCCCCAAAGTATACTTTAACAGGTTATCTTTGGGGATTTCTTATATCACTATTTATGAAAACAAATCATTTATTTTCAGCTCTGCTCTCTTTAGCGCTTATATGTCCTGGAATAGCGCAAGAAACACATTATCAACGTCCTCCTGCAGTTATCGAGGAACTGGCCTTGGCCAAGCTTTCTCCTATCATCCGAATTAGTGATAACAATCAGTGGGCACTCCAGTTAGAGCGTTCCCCGTACCGGTCTATCGCCAAGCTTGCGCAACCGGAGCTTAAATTAGCGGGAATGCGTATCAGTCCCGAAACATTCAATACGAGCCGGCAAGCCGAATATACGGGTGCCAGTTTAATGAACATCGCTACTCAAGAAGAAATCAAGATAGAAGGAATTCCTGACAACGCGGTAATCACAGAAGCCTCATTCTCTCCTTCATCCAATAAGGTAGCTCTATTCGTGGAAGAAGCGGATGGCGTATACCTTTATATCTGTACCCCGAAACAGCCCGTAGCACAGAAAGTAAGTACCCGCAAAATCAACGCGACAAATGGAGCGGAGATCTTATGGATTAGCGACAATGAGTTTATTACGCTTATGGTTCCGGAAAACAGGGAGAAGGCACCAGAGAAACCCACAGTCCCATCCGGTCCCATCATTCAAGAAAGTACAGGAAAGGTGATGCCCGCCCGTACCTATCAAGACTTACTCAAAAATCCGTACGACGAGCAATTATTCGACTATTACTTCACCTCCCAATTGGTACGTATAAAAGAGGGCATTGTGTACGAGATCGGAAAACCGGCAATCTACGGCAGTACACTTTCATTATCCCCGGATAAATCTTTGCTACTTATCGCGACAGTTCATCGTCCGTATTCCTATCAAGTACCGGTATATAACTTCCCACAAAAGTTCGAGGTCATAGACTTACAAGGCAATTCCATTTATACGTTAGCGGATAATCCAACCGTCAATATTCCGATGGGATATGACACGACCTCGCCTTATCCCCGCCAATTCGGATGGAGATCGGATCAACCGGCTACCGTTTACTGGGCGGAAGCGCAAGATAAAGGAGATCCTAAGCAAAACAAGACCGATTTCATGGATATTATCTACCAAATAAGCTATCCGTTCAACAGCGAGAAACAGGAAGTCGCAAAGACAGAGAAACGTTTCCGCAACATCCTGTGGAATGACGATGCTTTCGCTTTATTGATCGAGACTTCCCGGGAGACTCGAAAAAACAGGACATTTACTTTTAAGCCTTGCTCTTCTGAGTCTCCGGTTCTATTATTCGATGTATCCACCGACGATAATTACAACAATCCGGGAAATCCACTTACGGTTAAAAATGCGTATGGTAAATATATCGTTTATATCAATAAAGCCCACAATGAGTTATTGATGCTTGCCCAAGGTGCCTCTCCTAAAGGGGATATGCCTTACCTTAGCCGTTACAATTTGAAAACAAAAAAGAACACGGAACTTTGGCGCTGCGAGGACGGATATTATGAGACCATCCTAAAGGTAGCGAATCCGGAAAAGCTTCAATTGATCACTTCACGTCAATCCATTACAGAACCAGCGAATCTCTGCTCTCGTGACTTGAAAAAGAAAAAATTCGCTCAATTGACTCATTTCGCCAATCCATATCCGGCCATGGCAAACGTTAGCAAACAAAAGATCAAGTATAAACGTGCGGATGGTTTGGATCTAACAGCGACCGTATACCTCCCTGCCGGATATGATAAAGCGAAGGACGGTCCATTACCTGTCTTAATGTGGGCCTATCCGAGAGAATATAAAAGCAAGGCCGAGGCTTCTCAGGTACGAGGTTCTCAATACATGTTTACGAATATCAACTATGGTTCTCCCGTCTATTGGGTTTTACGTGGATTCTGTATAATGGAAAATGTCGAGATGCCGATCGTTAGTACCAGTGAGGGAGCGGAGCCGAACGATGATTTCATTGAGCAATTGACAATGAACGCCGAGGCGGCCGTAAAAGTTATTTCCGAGATGGGTGTAGGTGATCCGAATCGTGTAGCCGTAGGAGGACATTCCTATGGAGCTTTCATGACAGCGAATCTATTAACACATACCAAACTGTTCAAAGCCGGCATCGCACGTAGCGGGGCTTACAACCGTACGCTTACCCCGTTCGGCTTCCAAACAGAGACCCGTACTTATTGGGAAGTACCGGAAATATATAATGCCATGTCGCCATTCATGTCTGCCGATAAACTACATGGAGCTTTATTAATCATACATGGTGAGATGGATAACAACTCCGGAACCTTTCCGATCCAATCCGAGCGCCTGTTCAGTGCCCTAAAAGGCCACGGGGCGATCGCACGTTATGTCGTATTGCCCTATGAGAGTCATGGCTACGCCGCCAAAGAGAACATATTACATCTATTGTATGAATGTGACCTATGGCTGGATCGTTACGTCAAGAACGCAAAAAAGTAAGTAGTACTGACTTTGCCAATGAAGTATATATCCTCTGACAGGAAAAGTATATCTCCTCTAACCAATGAAGTATATCTTCTATGAGGAAGCCAGCCGGCAGCCACCAATTGCCCCAAAACAACGATGCCCATCGTAAGGTTATAAGAATGCCCATCGTAAACTCCTTACAATGGGCATTCTTAACTCCTTACGATGGGCATTCAAAGAAAGCCCTATCTGAGATTCGTTTATTTCAGCAGTGAGCAAGGACAAAGATGATCCTTCTCGATATCCTTGAAATAGTTATAAGTACCTACCTTAAGATCCGCGCAAGCCGCCTCATCGCAAACGATGATTCCTTTCGGGTGCAACTGCAAGGCGGTAATTGTCCACATTTGGTTCACGGCACCCTCAACGGCTTGTTGCAACGCACGAGCCTTGTTATGACCATTTACCATGATCAATACCTCTTTAGCGTCAAGAACCGTACCTACACCAACCGTTACAGAAGTCTTTGGAACTTTATTCACGTCATTATCAAAGAAACGGGAGTTAGCGATAATCGTATCCGTAGTTAACGTCTTGATACGTGTACGAGAACTCAAGGATGAACCCGGCTCATTGAACGCGATATGGCCATCAGGACCGATACCACCCAAGAACAGGTCTACGCCACCGACCGCTTTCATGCGAGCCTCATAAGACGCACACTCAGCCTCCAAATCCTCGGCGTTACCATTCAAGATATTTACGTTCTCCGGTTTGATATCGATATGACTGAAGAAATTATTCCACATGAAAGAATGATAGCTTTCCGGATGATCTTTCGGAAGACCGACATATTCATCCATATTGAAAGTGATCACATTCTGGAACGATACAACTCCCTGCTTGTTCAATTCAATCAGGTTCTTGTACATACCCAGCGGAGAAGATCCGGTAGGCAAGCCCAGTACGAATGGTTTTTCAGCGGTTGGATTCGCCGCTTTAATCTTCGCTGCTACATAATTGGCAGCCCATTTTGAGAGTTGCTCGTAATTAGGTTCGATAATTAATCTCATAACGTTACTTTTTAATTGAAAGTTGAAAATTGAAAATTGAAAATTAAAGGATTTCCAATCTACGCTTCTCGCTTTTCTTGTTTATAAATTAGATCTATTGTTAATAACTTAGTCTTTATTTATCTCCGGAGTCTTTAGAATTTTCAATTCTCCATTTTCAATTTCTCAGCCATTTCCTTGCCCAAAGCTAAACACTCCTCGTATTTAGTAGCGCTTAAACCTTGCTTCTGCTCAACCGGCGTACCGACAGTCTCCCACTTCATCTTCTCGCCAAAAGCCGCTAAACGTTTCACGGCGGCTCCAGCCCATGTGAAAGACCCGAAATAACCGAAAATACGATTTTTCACCTCACGCAACTCGATCTTACTCAACACAGCTTCTACCTCCGGGAACAATTGATTGCTATAAGTCGGGCTACCTACGATAACTCCTTTATATTTGAACACATCTTTCAAAATATAAGAAGAAGGGCTTTTGCTAACATTATGCATCACGATATTCTTAATGCCATTATCAGCCAAAGAAGCGGCGATCGCCTCAGCCATCTGCTCCGTGTTACCATACATGCTGCCATAAATAATAACCACGCCTTCCTCGCCTTCGTAGCGGCTCATACGGTCATAGATATCGATCGCTTTCGACGCATATTCACGCCAAACAGGTCCATGGGTAGAGCAAATCGTCTGGATATCCAAGCCCGAAAGTTTCTGTAACGCCCTTTGTACGGGACTTCCATATTTTCCGACAATGTTGGAGTAATAGCGAATCATCTCTTCCCAATAATGCTCCACATTCATCTCCGTATCGATCACACCACCATCCAATGTGCCATACGTACCGAACGCATCCGCAGAGAATACGATTTTATCCGTAACGTCATAAGTAACCATCACTTCCGGCCAATGCACCATCGGAGCCATATAAAATACAAGCTCATGACGACCCGTATTCAAGGTATCACCCTCTTTCACCTCAAACAAGCCATCCTTGATCCCATGATATCCTTCCAGCATTCCGAAAGTCTTATTGTTTCCGACAATCTGTACGTCCGGATATTGCTGACGCAACAAACGGATACTTCCCGCATGATCTGGCTCCATATGATTTACCACGAGATAATCCAAAGAACGTCCGTCCAAGGCATCCGCTACTTTTTTCAAGAAAATATCAGAGTAACAAACATCGACCGTATCGATCAATACGGTTTTCTCGTCTACGATCAAGTACGAGTTATAGGAAACGCCGTATGGCAACGGCCACATATTCTCGAAGAGGGCCTTTTGACGGTCATTAACTCCTACATAATAAACTTTATCCGCAATTTCTTTTAACTTGTACATCTTTTTTAATTGATAATTGATAATTAAAAATTGAAAATAACAAAGCGTGTGCTCTCTAATTTTCAATTCTCAATTTTTAATTTTCCATTTCTTAGCGCTCTCCAGACAAACCAGCACCCTGCCAAAACAAACGGGATACTTAGCCATTGCCCCATATTCAACATCATTCCAGCCTCGAAAGGCTCTTGGTCATTTTTCACGAATTCGATGAAGAAACGAGACCCGAATACGCATATCATAAATACGCCGAAGATAAGTCCTTGCTTTTTCCATGCCTCTTTCTTGAAATATAGCCACATACAGATAGCGAACGTCACCAGATAACAAGCGGCCTCATACAATTGCGTCGGATGGCTCGGAGCTGTAAAAATAGGCTCCGCCCCCATTCTCCATGCGTGTAAATTATCGATAAAACGAAATCCCCAAGGCAAATCAGTGGAATGACCGTAAATCTCATGATTCATCAGGTTTCCCAGACGAATCATAGCAGCAACCAATCCTGTCGGAACCACCAACTTATCGAAAGCCCATAACATACTTTTATGGCTTACTCGCTTCGAGTAGAAATAAATGGCGATAATTATACCTAACGTACCACCATGGCTAGCCAAACCTCCCTCCCAAATCTTGAAAATCTCAATCGGGTTGGCTAAATAATATTCCGGCGCATAAAACAAACAATGCCCCAAACGGGCACCAATCACCGTACCGAGCATCGTATAAATCAAAAGGGAATCGATCCATGCGGGCGGCAGTCCCTCTTTTTTCCACATCCGCTCTACAATCATATAGCCAATAGCGAAACCGATCGCAAAAGCCAATCCATACCAACGAATCTCCCGGGAACCGATGGTAAAGATAGCGGGATCGGCAGTCCATGTAATAAAATCAAGCATAATTATTTCAGTTGGCAATTGACAATTGACAGTCGACAATCGCAAGTCAGGATTTCCCGAACTGTCAATTGCCTGCTGTCAACCATCAACTTATATTAAACGAGTCTTCTAATTAAGTTCTCTCTCTCGCCGTACAGCATATCGATTATCGGCAATTCGATCATCGTATATGCGCCCGGTTGTTGCTTCAAGCTCGCACGAGCGACAGAAACCAAGATTTGAGCGGTCAAGGCAGGGTTATTGATCTTCATATCGAATTCGATCAACTGGTTCTGAGTCTTGCCCGATACACCTTTACGAACCAAGTTCACACCATGTCCCATGTCCAACAAATTATCGACACATTCAACCTGCATTACATGAGTCTCATCATGAGCGAAATAATCATCCGCCTTGATAGCGGCAGACACTTGCTTGAAATCGTATCCGTCTTCCACCTCGATATAAACCATACGACGGTGCACGCCCGTTCCCAAAGGAATCGTCATACTTAAAGCCGCTTTCACGCCTTCGATAGCCTTCACGGCAACCGTATGCCCCATACTCATACCCGGACCGAAGTTCGTATAAGTAATACCTTTCGGCACCATCGCTTCTAACAAAGCACGTACCACAGAGTCGCTTCCCGGATCCCAACCGGCAGAAATTACAGCTACCGTATTATGAGCCTTCGCTACAGCGTCCAAAGAACGACGTAAATCCACGATACCTCCGTGGATATCGAAACTATCGACCGTATTGATGCCTAAAGCCAGAATCTCTTTCGCATGCTCTTCCACGCTGCGTGTAGGAGTAGCCAAAACCGCTACGTCAACCTTATCTAACTTGGTGATGCTATCAGTAACCGTGTATGCCTTCAACTCGTCCGGAATATCATTCGGATTACGACGAATAATACCTGCTACCTCAAAATCCGGGGCAGCTTCAAGGGCCTCTAACACATATTTCCCGATGTTGCCATAACCTACGATGGCGGCTCTAATTTTCTTCATACTCTAGTTTTTACTTTTCAACCAACCGCAAAGTTAGATATAATTTAGAGCTTTAACAATAAGGAATACAGTTTTTATATCATTTTCAGAATGATATAGATCCTCACTCTTTCACGAATGAATCCGGATAGGTAGTAAGCTGCTCTACACCGGCTTTCGTACGAATCCAAGTCTTGAAGGTACGGGCTCCCTCGTTCAACTCGATCACACGTGCTCCATTTGGTATATGGATGTATTCCGTCGGACCACCCGTAAAACGACCGTAAGCCAATAATACGTCATACCAGCAAACCGCATAATCATCGTCATGATCATGCCCGACAAATACGCCCATCACGTCCCCGTTTTCCTTAATCGCCGTAAATAAGCCGGAATTCAAGGCCGGAGCGCATGCCTTTTCCCTACGTATGCCATAGAGTTGGGCATTCTCATCGGAAGCCGCTTGATTAAACTCCGGCAATGCGATATGGAAGAAAGCCAAAGAAGGAACCGGCTCTCCCCCGTTATTCCGGGTAAACTCTGCGCTTTTCTTACAATACCAATCGATCTGGTCACGCTTAATATAATCGTATCCTTTTACCCCTTTGATAGTTGAATAGGTATTCGAGTCGATGCAATACAAAACGCAAGCATCCTTCTTACCATCGGACGAACGTACGGTCAAGGCGTAATTACCAACACCAGAGATTTCGGGGACCTCATCCGCCGTCAAACTATACGGTAGGCTTTCGGCTACTTTCAGCAACTCCTCTTTTGTCGCCCCCTGCTCATTATCATGATTTCCGAAAACAATGGAGAACGGTATTTTACGGTCGGAGACTGTCTTCAATACATTCCGCATATTTTCCAACGCAGGTTTGCTATAGATAATATCTCCCGTAAAAATCACCAAGTCCGGTTTCTCGTCATCCAACACTTGGTTCATACGCTCAAAAGCGATGTCCGAGCGAGGGTCTTGCCATTTTACATGCAAGTCCGTAAACTGTACAATCTTAAACTTCTTATCCGGATTAAACTTCAACCCCGGTTTCTGGGCAAATCCCAAAGAACTCAAGCCGGCGGCCAATAACAAGGCCCCGGCAAACATCCACTTTCTCACACTCATCAAATCTCGTGTTTTTTGTAATTAATAATTATTTATTCCTTTCCGAAACAAGCGTCGAACGCATGTGCGGAAGGTTGGAAATCCACTCTCTTCACCAATTCGCAAGATTCCCGTGCCCCATGTTCCCGATCCATAGCGCTATCTTCCCATTCCACGGAAAGCGGACCTTGATAGCCAATTGAATTCAAAGCACGGATAATCTCCTCAAAATTAATCTTTCCTCGTCCTAAGCTACGGAAATTCCAATATCGGCGGGGATCGCCGAAAGTAACATGACCGCCAAATATACCCACCTGCTTGGGGGTATCACTCCAATATACGTCCTTCATATGCACATGAAAGATACGCTCCGGAAACTGATAGATGAAATCCACATAGTCCACCCCTTGGTATCCTAGATGACTCGGATCATAGTTAAAACCGAAAGCAGGATGGTTATTTACCGCCTCCAATGCCCTGCGTGCGGAAAAAGTATCGAACGCGATCTCTGTAGGATGTACCTCCAACGCAAAACGTACACCCAGTTTCTGAAACTCATCCAAGATGGGCGTAAAGCGACGGGCGAAATCATCATACCCCTTTTGTATCATCGCGTCCGTTACCGGAGGGAAAGAATACAAATAATGCCAAATAGAACTACCCGTAAAACCTACAACCGTATCGACTCCCAGCATCTTTGCCGCATGAGCGGTCCGGATCATCTCCTCGGTAGCCCGTTGGTGAACCCCTTCCGGATCGCCATCTCCCCAAATATAATCCGGCAAGATCGCCTTATGGCGCTCATCGATATTATCGCAAACAGCCTGTCCTACCAAATGGGTAGAGATCGCATAAAGCCGTAAGTCATATTTCTTTAACAGATCCTTGATTCCTTGATAATAAGCCGTATCCGTACGTCGGACATCCACATGATCGGGAAGTCCCAATTCCACACCGTCGTATCCGAATTCTTTCGCTTTTTGACAAACTGTTTCCAGTGATAAATCTCCCCACTGGAGGGTATACAATGTTACAGGACGTGCCATAATAGTATTATTTTTAGTCGATTATTTTTATCCATTTATTCTCTGTCGATCCGGTAGCTACAATCGTCTCGATAAACCGCATGCCACGGACACCGTCTTCGGCGGAAGGGAAATCCAAGGTCTCAAGAGCCGGTTCCTCACCAGCCAGAATCGATTGCAAAGCCAAGGCGAAATTCCGATACAAATTAGCGAACGCCTCTATATAACCTTCCGGATGCCCACCCGGCGTACGGGAATTATGAGCGGCGATACCCGACATATATCCATTGGAAGTACGGACGATCTCCGCTGGACGATCCGGCCAACGCATAACCATCGTATTCGGTTCTTCTTGACGCCATTCCAACCCACCTTTCTCTCCATACACACGAATATTCAAGCCATTCTCTACACCTACGGCGATCTGGCTAGCGGTCAGCACCCCTTTCGCACCTCCCTCATAACGGATCAATGCCGCCCCATCATCATCCAAAAGACGATCCGGCACGAAGGTATTCAATTCACCGCATAATTCCACGGCCTTCAGCCCTGTTATATATTCCGCCAGATTAAACGCATGCGTCCCGATATCCCCCATGCAACCGGCCTTGCCCGACCGACCGGGATCCACCCGCCAAGCCGCTTGCTTATTAACATCAGCGCAGTCATTATATAGCCAGCCTTGAGGATATTCCACATAAATACGGCGTATCTTACCTAAATCGCCCCTGCGTACCCTTTCCCTAGCCTCCTTCACCATCGGGTAAGCGGTATAGGTATGAGTCAGCATAAACAATTTTCCGGTTTCCTTCACTTTGTCTCGTAATTGCTTCGCCTCATCCAAGGTATATGTCATCGGTTTATCCAGTACGACATGGAAACCATGTTCCAACGCCATCATGGCCGGACCGAAATGCACATGATTCGGGGTAACAATAGACACAAAATCCATCCGTTCGCCTTCAGGCAGGGCGGCCTCTTTCTCTATCATTTCCTGATAAGATGCGTAAATACGATTATCCGGTAAAAATAAAGATTGTCCGGTAGCCAATGAATTCTCCGGGCGAGAACTGAAGCATCCACAGACCAACTCGATCTGTCCGTCTAAATTAGCGGCGATACGATGAACGGCCCCGATAAACGAGCCTTGTCCTCCACCGACCATTCCCATTCTGATTTTTCGTTTCATGGTATTATTCCGTTTTATTAAACTAAGGTAATTACATTGTTGATTCACAAAGCTATGAAAAATAACCCTGCATACGCCAATTTAACAGCTTAATATTTTTTAATTCACAAAATATATCGTTCCTTTGCGTCAAACATTTACCAAAAATATCAACTATGAAGAAAAATGAATTAGTGGCTATCGCCTGTCTGCTTTGTTTTTGTTGTTGTAATGGAACGGAAAAGGAAGTACCTAACCCCGACCTACAAGAGGAATTATCCCCCATACAGTTTACGATCGATTTACAAAAGGAAGTATTACCCTTCCCCGTAACCAAGAGTATTCCCGAGCTGAATATCCCTGAGCCTATTCCCCAAAATCCCGATGCCGAGGAAGATCCTTCTACACCGGATATCGACCCGGATAATTTATACAACCGGATCGATTATATCGTATACCAAAGCGGAAAACCGGACATTCTGGTAAAACATAAGCAATTCACGCCTCAAGATCCGGATTTCACGATCATTTATGATTCACTGCCCTCCGGCAACTATCATATTTGTTTCCTAGCCCACTCAGACAAGAATATCTCCGTGTCCGGACAAACCGCACTATTCAGTAAAGTATCAGATACGTTTCATCTTTTTCTCACCCAAGAAGTACAAGCGGGAGAAAGAATCATTAAAGATATCACCTTACAAAGAATCGTCGGCAAAATAGAGTTCATATCCGCCGATGCCGTACCTAAAGCCCTAAAAAGCTTCACGATAAATGTCTCCAATTATCAAAACAAGATTGATTTAACCACCGGGAATGGCATTTCTCAAAACACGCCTTATACACAAACCGACACTTTTAACGACTCTGATATCGGGAAAACAAATTTCTCCCATTCCTTCTTCACGTTTATCCCGGCTCCGGAATTCATGCTCAAAGCACACCTCTCGGCCAAAAATCAGATAAATGAAGTAACCCGGGAAAGAGAGGTTAATGACATCCTGCCTCTCAAAAATCACATTATTCGTTATACTGGGATTCTCTACACCCCGAAGGAATCAGACAATACCTTCACCCTTGATATATTAAACGGTGGCAAATGGGATAGCCCCATCGACAAAGATCTAAAAGATTAATACAAAACCGGTGTGCCAAATTTGACACACCGGCTACCTTTTTCCTAACCTTCACACTTATTTTGCGTCTTCTATCTTGAAGAGAGCGTTAAATCCCGTCAAACTAAAGGTCTCACGAACCACATTCCGCATACCGATCAAACGTAAAGACCCTTTCTTGGCAGTCGTCATTTTTTGTAATATTAAAAACAATCGGAGGCCCGCACTACTCACATATTCCAAATCAGAACAATCGACACATACTTTTACTCCCGGATTCTCCCATACCGGCAAAACCTTTTCCTCGCATTCGCGAGCCGTATTCGTATCCAATCTTCCTTTGATCTTAATTACAGTCTCTTCACCTTTTTGGTCAATAACTACTTCCATATCTTTATATTTTATTCGGTTATTTTTTTCTTCATGATAAAGACATTCCGCTCATCTACTCTCTGATAAGAGACCTCATCCATAATCTTCTTGATCAAGAAAATACCCAACCCTCCGATTGGACGGTCTTCGGCAGATAAAGTAATATCAGGGTCTTTTCTTAAAGTCGGATCGAAAGCAATCCCATGATCTATCAAAGTCACGATCAATTCCCCACCTTCCCTGACCAACGAAATGTCTACGGCATCCTCAACATCTCCCTTATACGCATAAAAAATTATATTTGAGACAGCTTCTTCCATCACCAGATTCAGGCTCATCATGAAAGCGGTGCTTAATCCCAATTCTTCTCCAGCTTCTTCCAAGAACTCATTCATCATGGAAAGCTCATGAATATCGTTCTTAATGCGTAATGTTTTTTGCATATATCTGAAAATTTTGCGCTAAAGATATAAAAAAAAGAAACATCCTTTCCTTAAATTTGTATCTTTACCTCCGAATAGTATTTAAAGGTATAGAGTTATGGCTAAAAGATATTTAATAAACATATTCTTATTGATCGCCGTCTTATGCGGGTTCAGTAGTTGCGAGGAGGATCCGTATTATGATCCGTATGAGGAAATCACCTATGATTTATGTAATTATGTATGGACAGATTGGTTTGTCGTAGACGGCTTGGATTGTGAGCAGCAACTTACATTTAATCCGGATGGGAAAGGATGGGATACAAGAATTTATCATTACCCAAGCGGACGCATAGATCGAGAGGAAATTCCATTCTACTGGGATTGGGACAATTACTATACCGATATACTTTATATGGACTATGAAGACGGACAAACGGTCTTGAAGGACATATGGATAAGCGGCCGAACTTTTGAATGTCAATACAATGGCGAATGGGTAACGTTTAAAGCCTATTAAATGATACTCACCTCTGTTGCGGTCATATCAAGGGTATTATCCAATCCGCTTGGTAATGTTTTCCAAAAGCAATTAACCAATCGGTATAATCACCCTTTATTAATCAACTTCTTGACATTCCTACTATTGAGCGTATTCTGTATCATCCCGGCGATCCAAGTTCGCTGGCTTGAGCTGCCTTTCGAATTCTGGAAATATTGTATTCTAGCCGGAATCGTGGGAGCTACCGGGAATGGATTCTTAGTAAAAGCTTTACAATGCGGGGATCTATCGGTACTGGGCCCCATCAATTCCTACAAATCCGTAGTAGGTATTATTGTCGGTACCTTCTTATTAGGGGAGATTCCAAACCTATGGGGTATCGCAGGAATGTCACTGATCGTATATGGGAGCTATTATGTTTTGGATACGATGGATGAGCATTTTTCCTTGGCTCTTTTAAAACGGAAAGAGATTCAATACCGGATATGGGCTATGGTCCTTACAGCTATCGAGGCGGTCTTTATCAAGAAAATCATCTTATATTCATCCACCACCATCTCGTTCATTGTTTGGTGTTGGTTTGGCGCGATTTTCTCTTTCGCTCTTTTATTCGCTTTCAAGGTCCATCTTGTCAAAGAACTCAAGCGAATCAAAATACGGGATCTTTCCTCCTACTTTTATTTGGTCCTTTGTATCGGCACCATGCAATACACCACCAATTACGTATTCGATCATATGGAGGTAGGTTACGCATTGGCCTTGTTCCAACTTTCCACGATCGTAAGTATCTTCTTAGGATACCGTATATTCAAAGAGGAAAATATAACGAAGAAATTGATTGGCTCCGTTATCATGGTAGCGGGATCGGTCATGATCATCTTATTAAAATAATACATTGAGCTTATTTACAGATCAACCGTTCTATCTTATCCTTAAGCGGAAATAGATCTGTTTGAATGGTTCCCCACACTATCTCATCCCGAATCTGATAATACCCATGCACTAACACATGGCGCATGCCTATGACCTCATTCCATGCGATCTCTTGATGTTCCTCCCGAAATTCCTTTGTAATCAAATAAGCAGCCTCCCCTACAATCTCCAAATTCTTGATGACCGCAAAACGCAATATCTTGTTCCTTGAATACTCCTCAAAAGTCACATCTGTCGTGAACTCAATGACATTATTTATCGCCTCCAGCATATGCCGTAGACGTGTATTGTCTTTAGGCTTCTCTCTCATATACCAATATTTTATCCCGATCTACAGAAGAAACGGCGAAATCCTTCAATTGTCCTTCCTCCACCAAGTCAACCTTACGATGCAACAATTGGCTTAGAGCTTCCACCATACCCGCATACTTGAATAATGTAATACGAGCGTGGGAGTCAAAACGAACCAGAATATCAATATCGCTATCCTTCGTCTCCTCTCCACGTGAACAGGAACCAAACACCCATGCTTTCTCTATTGGTTGCAAAGAGAAAAAGCCTCTTAGCTTATTAATTATCTGTTGTTTCATCTTTTAGTGATTACCTTGCGCAAATATAAACAATATTCTCACCACAAGAAACAACCTGCAGTAAGAAAACGCTTATTTTATTTACTCTCTCTTTATACAAGAGACAAAAAAACGTTTAACAATAAGGAGATCAACTTACTTGTTTTGACCAAGTTTGATAAAAAAGAGAGGAAATAAAAGTAGTCTCGCCGGGAATACCAATAATCACTATAAACACCTATAAATCAATTTAATAATTTAAGACAAAGATCCTGCGGTAAGAATAGCGGTAATAAAACCTCTCCTTAATCGTATCTGTAAACATCACATTTGCACTGCGAAATCAATATTTATATCCAAATTACACTGCCATACAGCGGTATCGCAAGTAGTTTATTTAACTCATAAACATCCAAAGGGAAACAGAGGAATGATAGAAGCCCCCTGCTGCCGTCCACAGGTACAAGGCCTCCCCCTAACAATCGAACCCCAGTTATCTACCACGCTCCATATTCTATGCATGCCGTACCCTTCTGGGGATCTATACGCATTGTGAAGAAGGTTCCATCTTCCGAAATCTCATTAAAGTAAAAACTACCATCCTCCGACATGCTCCAATGAGCCGGGGGATTCGTCTTCATCCACCAATAGAATCTCTCCGTTTCACGACCCGGTTCAAACTTAATATCTATCCGATCAATATAGTCCAAAGTGAACGACTTTTTTCCATAGGTGCGATCTATAACCTCGTACGCTGGCAATCCTACACCTACCTTGTATGAGATCTCCATACGGCTCCCATACGGCTTATTGACGATATCTGATACAAACGAGCAAACATATATTAAGCTAATAAGAGAGATAGGGGATAACAGCGCATAAGAACACCTTCTCCAACTCGCCCGCCGCCATTTCCGCTCAATCCACACGTACAAAGGCGGACAACATCCCCATGAGACCCAAGTAGCCAACCAAAGGCAAAAAGACTTAAATGTCCATCGCTCCGGCCTTGCCCAAAATAGAAGGATTATGAAAGCCAGTAACCCACCACCCCAAACTATCACACTAACTAATAAAAAAAACATCATAACGCCTCAAATTAAGAACTACTATTTTACCTTATTCATACTCCTTCTTTATAATTATCATAATCTCGTATCCAATCCAATTCTTTTGCACTCGAAGGTTCTGTATAAAATAGATCTATAACACTTACATTTCTATTTAGGGCAGCTATCCCTTATAATTAAATCACATGGTCATATAAAGTTCCATTTCTTTCCTATGGAGTTGTTGTTCGCATTGCCAACATGATACATTCCCCAACAAGTGCTATTTCCGCTAGTAAATAATGTCGAGTATTGTTCCACATCACACTATGTCCTGCAATTTCCGCCGTACGTAAGAAATTATTACGTACTCTCACGTCATTGAAATATGTTGCTGCCCCCACAGCGAATGCTGTTCCGGATGGACTGAGGTTGAACAGTACCGGGCCTGCATCAATGTCAAATCCCAACCAACACGAATAATCATGATATTCCCGTATACCAGACAATAAACCTGATTGCAAAAAATGGGATTTGAGCCTATGATATTGCTCTCTTGCAAATACTGAATCTATCTGCGTGAGGTATAGACAGTTTAATGCGGAGTACGAGCCTTTCACCGGGGCGGCTTTAAACGGTATGCCATCCTCACTCAAAAATGAGACAAGTAGGCCTGTTTCTTTGTCAAGCCATTCAGATTTAGCCTTTCGTACCCATTTACGTACCGTAGAAATATATTTTCCCTTGTTTAATTTCGAGTAATTATTCAGTGCGACAATCGCAACAAGCATATCAGGGACATATATACATTCGCTTGGATATGTTGGTAAGTTTAGACTTTTACTTCGAAGAAGCCGACGATTCATAGTTCCGCAAAGATCATCAAACAAGTTATTATATTTATCATTTCCTCCGGCCATCTTATACTCGCTTATCATCCACGCAAGATGACTGATATATGAAATATGACTCCTGTCACCATCCAATGTTTCCAGAGGATCCTCGCCCCAACGCTCAGCATCATATTTTCTCAACTCAAAGGAAAGTACCATCTCAATAAGATTATCTATGTTCTCTAGATTCTCTGTTTTTGTTTCGGGATAAAGTTTCGACATATTGAATAAGGCTGCCGCCAGCATTGAACAAGAATACAACGCCCACTCACCTTGAAATTGCGTTCCAATTCCTTCTGGCATTTCACACAACAACGCACGTGGTGAAGTTACTACACGATCGATCAGGAAATCCCGACGTTGAATGAGTTCCCCCTTCTCATCCTCCCATGTACCATTATCAGTACACGACCAGTAAACCCATAATATTTTGACCAATATAAATGCAACCATCACCACTGCGATTTTAATTGATTTGTGTATCAAATCAATATTGTCTCGTATAATATCTACATATTTCTCAGGCTCAACCGTTTCACGCTTGGGTTGCAAGCACGAACAGGGCAAACTAGTCTTATTTTGCCATTCATTGTCAAGATAATCCTCAAAACGGATGACGACCTTCAACAGATCATCGGATAAACGTTTCTGGCACTCTTTAATAATGTATTCAGGAATTGGATAAACACAAGCCGCTATTGCGCCAGCTATAGCACCTTGCGTATCAGCGTCACCACCGAGTGACACGGCATTTCTTATCGCATCTTCATAACTATCGGCTTCTAAAAATGCGATGATAGCCTCAGGCACGCTACCTTGGCAAGATACATCAAATTCATATCGGGGCCGAATCTCATTCAATGTACGGTTCATGTTATATTCGAACTGATTGGTAACAAAATCTCTTATGTGTACTTTTAATTCGTCTATTTCCCCAGTCCAATGTAGCGCAATGAATATACTTGCAGCTACAGCCTGCGCTCCCTTTATAGCTTCCGGATGATTGTGTGATACTGCGGCTGTTTGTTTCGCTAAGCGCAAGCATTCATCCAAAGTCTTAGCAACAAGGCCTACCGCACTAACACGCATAGCGGAACCATTCCCCCATGAGTTATAGGGGGTTGGATCATTACATAACCAATTGCAGAAAAGGCCACCGTAGCCAACAGCCGGATAACGGTTGCCAAATTCACACATAGTGTCTACAAGCGTGTATTCTGAGCGGGTGACATCCTCCATTAGCCATCGTGCGATAGCTAATGTCATCACCGTATCGTCTGTAAAACAGGCACCATACGGAAATAACTCGAAGTCTTTGCTCTTGACAGAACGAAACTCATACATCGAACCTATAATATCACCAGCAATCGCTCCATAGATAGTTCTGTAAGTATTTTTCATCATGGCTAACTTCTCTCTATACATAAATTCTTTAACACAAAGATTGCAAAAAACCTCGATTTACCATCGGTAACTTGTTTCATTTTCGACCTACCACCAAGGATCTTGTATGGCGAAAATCATTCCGACTCCAATTATCGAAGTCCCTCCATATCACATATATGCCTTATTCTCTCTAGGATCTATATCCATAAAGAAGTAAATTCCATCATCTAATTCTCATCGAATGGGAAATCACCATCTTCCGATATACTCCAATGAGCCGGGGGATTCGTCTTCATCCTTTGTTGGAACTCTCCGTTTCACTACCCGAATCAAGCCTAATGTCAACCTCATCCGTATCCCCATTTCGGCCATGAGAATTTACAATCTTGTATGCTGCCCCTATCCCTACCTTGCTTGAAAGATCTCTTCGGTTATAGAAAGGCTTATTGACGCACTTACATACCAATGAACAGATATATACTAAGTAAATAAGAGAGATTAGAGATAACAGCGTATCAATCCCTGTCCAGTCTCTATTAATAGCATTGAGATCTATTATCAGGCTATCAAGGTTATGGATGAAGCGATGCGGATCGAGCGTACAGGCATCCACCAAGAAAAGAAAAGAGACTGGGGATAACAGCACAAATAGCGCCCTTCTTAGACTAGCCTGCCGCCACTTCCGCTCAATCCATACGTACAATGGTGGAAAACAACACCACGAGACCAAAGAAACCAACCAAAGACAAAAAGACTTAAATGTCCATCGCACCGGCCTTGTCTTAAATGCAAGGATTATAAAAACCGATAATTCAAAGATAATCAAACTTATACAAGCTAACACCAAAAACACCATAACGCCTCAAATTAGGAACAACTTATTTAATACCATAGTACACACTATCGAATAGAAGATCAAAAACCTCGTTTTTACCATATTCACAACTTTACCGCTTTCTTTTAATTAGTGTTATTTGCATTCAGGCCGTTTCTTTTGCCCTCTAAGACACGATATAGGACGGATCTATAAATAACCCCTTTATCAGTTATCACCCCTTATTCGCAAGGAATAGGCTCATGTTTCATATCCTCATCGCCAAGCACCACAAGAGAAAACGGGGCTGGTGTCCCCGCCGCCGCCTTCCGCATCCACTCGCAGCCTCCTCCTTTGGTGCCGCCCCGATCCACGCCAAATAAAGCCATTCGTACCCCAAATACCCCCTAAAGATCATCCTTGAATATAGTAGGATTCAATTCAACCGGGGATCTCCACTCTATTCGATAGTCCTCCCATAAAAAACGTTTCATCACTTGCCAATACTCAAAACATGAGACCGGGGTACGAAACCAGCTACCAGAATCAATTTTTTATCAGAGAAGTAAGATCGTAGCTTTTCCGCCAACTCCTTCTCTATTGGCAAACACCTTAACTGTGATCTATTTGTTGACGTAAACGTTTCACAAGCCAACTATGATGATCGTAAAAAGCTCCAACAAATAAAATATCCTCATTACTATTTTTATTCTCCTCATAAAGTCGCGCTAATCTATAGAAACATTCTCCCATATCATATAACATAAAAGGTTCTACAACTATACATAAATATAAATATCTCGAGATATATTGCTTTGTTCTAGGGTAATCGGAATGAAGCAAATGATATAAATCATAATCCCAGCCTTCTTGTCGAAGAAGGTATAGAGCTTCAAAGCCTCCATTAGTAGGCAAATGTAACTTTTCAGCTATTTGTGTCAAGAAAGAATCTATCTTTTTTAACTTCAAATCAAAATCAAAGTCAAGACCTCGTTTTTCTACAAATATTGTTCCAAACCATATATCAAACATCAATAGTTCAAATTTGCCCGCATTGGTAAGCCCCCCAGGAAAATTAAAGTTCTCCATTCCCTCTAATGCCACTTTAAATATAGCATTCAATGTAGCCTCTTCTATCTTTCTTCTTAAAAAGCCAAACATATCTATATATTTTTACAAATAATCATCAAACATGTCCATTACAAGCATAACCTATTGATAAGCAAATCGCAGCTAATATCATAGAAAAAACAAGCGCTCTAAAAATGTTCCATAAAGGCCCAATCTTTCGTTCTGCGGTAGTATCTATTTCATCTATCTTATTCATGATACCTTTTGTGCTTTCTGTGTGAATATTAGAGATCTCTTTCGCTGATCCAAGGATAGATTCCATCTTACAAAGATCTTGATATTCACATTGCATACAATCTTTTACATTCGGGTTTGATAAGTTCTTTCTACATTTCATAAGTACTATATTTAAAATGTTATATTAAGTTGTTCCTTTACTTGTTCTTTTATATTCAATAACTGTTGATAGTCTGTCTTATATTTAGTGATATTTTGATATATCCCTGTTGCTATCTCTTTTTGTGTTGGCTCAATAAATCGATCTGGATGGCACTTCACTTTCAAAAGATCATATAATCGTTTTGATAGAAAAAGATTATTCATAACGGCATCCATACTGATTTCTTGATTTCTACATGACATTATCTTTTCTTTAAAAGAATCGTCTTTATGATTCTCTCTTTTCTTACTAAAATTCCTCAATATCTTCCACACGACAATGCTCCTCCTATATTTGAAAATTTCTTTAATTCCCATTTGAGTCCCCTTTTCCCTACTGAATCATGAACCTCTAAAGTATCCCAACCTAATGAAATCAAGTGCCTCACTAACATTTCATCCGATAGTATGACAAGACCTATTTGCATTTGTTCCTCACGAGTAAGAGCTGTTCCTGAAAGTGCTTTGATTCTAAATCCTCCAGATAAGAATTTTGAGAATTCATGTCGATAACTAATTTCGCCAACAGATGTTCTTGCCTCAATTAAAGTTGGGGTTATACCCAATATATAAGCATTTTTAGCTGCATTATTAAACGAAGATAACAGTTCTCTTCTATCTGTTACGTTAGAGAACCAATCCACAATACGAGACCAGATATTTTGAATCATAAAAAAACAAGTTGTTCCTCCCTGTCCCCTTCGTTCGGTGGTTTTTAAATAAAAAGCGTAGGGACTATTGATATTATCACATTTGAGGCTCTGGACTGCCCATCGAACGATAATATACAATAGCCCCACGCTTTATGAGCGTATATAGTTCTCCCGTAAAGGAAATATATAACGACATAAGCGCAGGAGCATCTTGGCTATTATCCCGCTCGATGAAATTGTCCAGATTCCAAATGTGAGATAATATCTTAACGCTTCTACGTTATTTTCAATACATCGCAAATGTATTACATATAAAACAAAAGGCAAAGAAAATCGCAGAGAATCTTATTTAAAGCTACTCACAAAACATTTCAAGAAAACATATAGGAATATAGGGGCGGGGTTATATAGCCTAAAACGGGCTTAAAAACGCCTTATACGCCAACGATACACTATCGTATAGCAGTTTGCCGAAAAGTACGAGATTGGTAACTTGGTTGATAGTGATCGTATTAAAAATGAGAGAGGCGAAAGATACCACCTCCTCGGAAATATCCCCCACCTCTCTAAATTTATTTGATATCCCCCCCAATAAAGGGTTATTTTCTAAAACAATACATTGAGTTATTTACAGAGCAACCGTTCTATCTTATCCTTAAGCGGAAATAGATCTGTTTGAATGGTTCCCCACACTATCTCATCCCGAATCTGATAATACCCATGCACTAACACATGGCGCATGCCTATGACCTCATTCCATGCGATCTCTTGATGTTCCTCCCGAAATTCCTTTGTAATCAAATAAGCAGCCTCCCCTACAATCTCCAAATTCTTGATGACCGCAAAACGCAATATCTTGTTCCTTGAATACTCCTCAAAAGTCACATCTGTCGTGAACTCAATGACATTATTTATCGCCTCCAGCATATGCCGTAGACGTGTATTGTCTTTAGGCTTCTCTCTCATATACCAATATTTTATCCCGATCTACAGAAGAAACGGCGAAATCCTTCAATTGTCCTTCCTCCACCAAGTCAACCTTACGATGCAACAATTGGCTTAGAGCTTCCACCATACCCGCATACTTGAATAATGTAATACGAGCGTGGGAGTCAAAACGAACCAGAATATCAATATCGCTATCCTTCGTCTCCTCTCCACGTGAACAGGAACCAAACACCCATGCTTTCTCTATTGGTTGCAAAGAGAAAAAGCCTCTTAGCTTATTAATTATCTGTTGTTTCATCTTTTAGTGATTACCTCACGCAAATATAACGAACATTTTCTAAATTCCGTTTTATCGTGATTCTTTTTTGGAAAATCATTTACAGAACAATATCCTCTAAAAACAAAAGAAGCGAGAGATACCACCTCCCCGGAAATATCCCCCACCTCTCTAAATTTATTTGACAGATCCCCGACAAGGGTATTATTTCCTACATTTTATTAGGAAAAAACTAAGCCTAAATACGTTGTAAGCCTCAAATATGGGCAAAACAATGATATTTAATCAAATCTCTTTAACTTCAAAAATGACCTGAATTTCACATCAAATTCTTCTATCTCTGGGCCAACGTCTTTTCCTTGAGAAGAGAAACAACACCTCTTGATCTTCTCTATAATAGACTTGTAGGCTCTTTGCGTCAATTTTCCATCACGCACACGAGCCTTCAATCTAGACCTCAACGGATCAAATCCATTACGATTAACAGACTCACGTAAGGTACTATTTAGCAAACTTCTTACTCCATCTATCTTATCAAGCGGCAAAGACTCTTTACTCACCTTGACTTTGGAATAACAAGACAAGAACCGATCCAGCAAATCATTCCAAAAGCTAGGATCATATAACATTGACGCAGTAACCGATTTCCCAAAGCACTTCCTAACTTTCTTTATCCGAAACTCGCATCGAGCTATATTCTTATTATTACTCCCCTGTTCCTTTCCTTTATCGTAAAACGAAAGTTCTTTCTCTGCTGTTTGAAACGTAATTCCTGTAGGATATGAAAGACGCCTAAAATAAGGTAAATCTAACATCCGATTGAAATATTCTATTGGAGACCGCTGTAACTCCAAATCCATTGCTGAATCCATTCTAGTCACAGTGACCTTATCCATAGGGATGTTTAAATCCTCTCCTATCCCCTCAATGGCTTTCCGTACGTCCTCTAAAGGGAAATCGTGCATGTTGGTACCGTAGTAATACTTACATAAGCTACAAGCATTGATTTTTAGAATATGAGTATTTACATACACATTATACCCCTTATATTTCCCACGTACATAAGGGAGGCCATCATTACCAATACAATCACTTCTATCCATCAAATATGGCGACACTTCCGCTAACAAATCTATTTCTGGAACATCTTTCTGATTAAGAACAAAGTCAACCGTATCATATAACATATGACCATGTACCATATCATGAACCATACTACTATATTCAGTACATGAATCATGTCCTTCCTTACAGCTTGATAGATACACATAGTATTTAGAAGCTATCTCATCCATTCTTACGTCCTCCCTTCTTTCCTTCTAAAGTATTCTCGATATCGGAAATAGCATAAAGGACACGTCTTCCTATTCGTTGAGCGGGAATCATTCCTTGTCTTGTCCAATCGGCCAAAGTTGGCAAAGAAATCCGCAACATCTTCGCAGCCTCCGTACGAGTAAGAAGCCGGATAGAATCTTCGCTCTTCTGAAGCTTTAGATCATCTAATATATCATCTAATACTTTACGTACTACAGCTTCAATATCTGAAAGTGAAGCCTGTTGGATTAATATACTTTGTTTCATTAACAAATAATTTAAATTAATGGCACAAAGTTTATCAATCACACATTTCCACTTTTTCCATTATTTCCAAATGGAAATAACTATTTAGAGAAATGAGCACAAATAAGCTTAAAATTCGAGATTTCTTCTTTCGAAAGTCCTTCAATCCCCTTTTTCTCTATCTCACGTAAATTTCTCTCAGTAACACTATTTTCTCCTATTGACGCTTTACTAACTACGACATTAAAATAGTCATAAAAGATGCGTGCTACAATTATCATTTTACTATATCTAAGAATCTCCTGGTCTTTCATGAATATTATTAATTTGGCCAAATGATTCTTCGTCTTATGGACATACCGCTGTTCTCTTACGATATTAAACTCCTCCAGTTTCTCTATCAGTTTATGTACAACATCCTCGTTATAGCCGTTAAATAGGTTGTAGAACCTATCTTCCTTATATGATGATTTATCGCCACCCTTATCAGAAACATTTGACAGTTCACTTTGAGAGTAATTCAACGGTTCTTTTTGAGAAATATCCAACGAATTATCATGAATATCACTTTCACTATAAATACATCTTTGTACCCCTATCGTATCAGAATGGGGTTTGAAGAACTTTAACCAATAGCAAAAGAACGTACCATGCCTTTTTTGGCAATCAATTAGAACATTTCGCAAATTAATATCATATCGTTCAAAAGCTTCTGTGACATCTGAGAAGAAAATTGGTATAACAAACTTTTGAAATACTTTGGAATGAAAAATGGGATGATTTAGCTGTATTTCATATAAACGCTGTAATATTTCCTCCGCATAGACCATTCTAGCTTTAGGATCCATCCCTAACAATCGAGATTTTATCGCATCTACATATTTTACACGTAATTTCTCACAATGTTGACCAACCGCAAAAGTTAAACCCAAATTCACACAAGCCTCATTCGATCTATTGTCCGAATCATCAGAGTATGCAATATCGTTATTGATATTATTATCAACAGAAACAAACAAATCTTTCCCATCAATGATTTTAGTTCTGGGGTCATAGATATACTCTTCCCCAAATTTATGTATAACATCTAGAATATCATCACAATACGATCTTACATTTTCCATAAAAATAATCAATTAGCAAGTTACTATCTGATTAAAAAATTCATGTCCTTTCAACTGTATAGCATTCTCCTTCTCCGAGATCTTAATATACTTCATGAATGAAGATTCCGTCTTGTGTCCCGTTATCTTCATTATACTAATGGGTGGCAATCCTGCTAAATAAGCATTCGTGGCAAAAGAACGCCGAGCCGTGTGACTCGTTACAAGATCATATTTAGGCTTCGTTTCAGCATAAGTTAAAGTACCTTTTGTTCTTTGCAATAAGATTGGCTCATTAATCTCAGCCTTCTTCGCAATCTCTTTGATATAATCATTAAATTTTTGATTTGAAGGAACACGAGGCAACTCATTATCATATTTCTGCAATATCTGCCGAACTATCGCATGCAAAGGGATAACTACAGTCCTACCGGTTTTCACAGTCTTTATAGTAATTACACTCTCTACATTATCAATATTATCAGAACTCAACAAAGACAAATCACTAAAACGTAATCCTGTACAGCAGCCTATCAAAAACAAATCCCGAACCCGATCCAATCGAGGTTCATCACTTAAGTCACACTTATAGATTTTCTTTAGCTCATCACTATTGAGGTAGACAGAATAGGTTTCCTCTTTAGGCTTACTAAAACGCTTCTTTTTGAAATCCATATTTGTATGTAGATTACGTTCATAAGCCTCATTCATAAACATTTTCAAATCCTTTATACGAGCACCAACCGTATTTGGAGAATAACCTTTATTCGTTAAATATTCAACAAATGACAAATAAAAATCCAAGTCTACATTCTCAAATTGTAGCCTTTTCCCTGTTAATGCAATATACCCCTCAATCTCACGAGCTGTTTGCTTATACCCCTTCACAGTATTAGGTTTCTTATCAGTTTTCTCTATAAAGGATTTGACAAAACAAAGTAAATCCTTGACATCTCTATCCGGTTCTATCTCCTTGTAACCTTTAAATATCTTATCCAACTCCTTTGTTAGTAGCTCATTCGTTGGCAGGATACCGTCATTCTCCAACCGACGTAGCACATCTTTAGCCGTAACTTCGATATTATCCAAAGCCGCTTTCAGTTCTCTATACTCACCAGCGTTCATCCGGTGATTCCTCGCTGTAGGAGCGATCGGAGCACCAACTTTCGTATCCCATCTTTCCGGCAAAATTGTCTCATTAGTATAATACTTCAACGGTAAGTACTTTTTCTTCCCATCGGGTAAAATAGTATATGCACCGTAATTCATCAGAAAAAAAATAGCGGTAGGCTTATCTGACTTCGGACGTGTCAAATAGAATTTTACTGTTGCCATAATATATCTGTTTATTTAACTTACGCAAATATAGACAATATTTTATCGACAAAACAAGGATGCGGTAAGAATTGCGGTAAGAAAAAATCTTCTTTTATTTATTTTCTCTTTACAAAAACGATATACAAAACACTCAAAAGTCAAATATAACTCGCTATCTATTAATAAAATAAGATAAAAAGAAAGAAGGGCAAAAGTAGTCTCGCCGGGAATCGAACCCGGATCTAAAGTTTAGGAAACTTCTATTCTATCCGTTGAACTACAAGACCAACTCTTTTGAGATTGCAAAAGTATAATCTTTTCCTCAAATAGGCAACCGTTATCGGATGTTTTTCCCGCCTATCCGGAAGCTTCTCATTATTTCCGAAAAAACATGTACGTGTTTCCGGAAAAACATGTACGTCTTTTTCAAGAAACACGTACGTGTTTTCAAGAGCTAATATAACATCAAATAGATCAATCAAATAAGCTTTGCATCACCGATAACGATTTGATTTCCGGAAAATCCGGGAGATGTAGACGGTAATACTCAAGAATACGATGAATAATACGGACCCGCTCTTGCCGGGAAAAACCATAAAGCGACATATTCTCAAAACTGATACGCAGCAAACGGGAAAAGAAAGCGCTCTCCACCTTATTTAAATAATGCCGATGCATCGGGATATGATCCGTAAACACCCCATTCAACATATCGAAATAATATCCCACCCTATGCGATTCCATATTCGGGAAAATACCGAGATGGTGGAGAAGACCTAACAAGAAAACCATATGAAAATTAGCGATACCCTTATCCGCATACTCCAATAGATGTATGGACTCGTATAAATAATCAAATAAACGGGGATCCGACTCCGTATCTTTCACGACCCTAAAAAGAACCTCCGAGAGGAAAAGCGCCAATACATTCTTAACCGGATCACAACAAACATCATTCAGCGGAAAACAAATGCGGGTCTCCTTAATCCGGTGCAAGTCCCGCTTATTCAAGTGCTCCACCTCCATTTCCAGAACGGACAAAGGTATAAACAAAGCCTTCGACACCGTGCTTTTCTTCCCACGGCTACGACTAACCAGATACGAGGCCCGGCCAAACGCCTCCGTATACATATATATAATAGAATATTTATCATTGTAAGGGATCGTATGCAAGACAATCCCCCTCGTTTTACACAACATAATTCGTATCTTTGCGACGATGATTAAGAACAAAGATACTCAAATTAACGTTATACATATAATTAAAGTATAGAATTATGTTGGACTTAACGACCCCTTCTTTATTATTTTCCGCCATATCATTGATATTGTTGGCCTATACGAATCGCTTCCTTTCATACGCCAGCGTAGTGCGTGCCTTGAAAGAAAAGCATCAGCAAACCCATGACCCCAAGGATATCGCCCAGATAGCGAACCTGCGGAAAAGGCTCTATCTGACCCGTTCCATGCAAATATTAGGAATACTCAGTTTGCTGCTCTGCGTGATCGCTATGTTCTTCATTTATGTATCGTGGCAGATTTTCGCCGCATGGATATTTGGCATAGCCTTATTGCTATTAGCGGCGTCGTTATGTGTATGTATCTGGGAAATAAATATTTCCGTTAAAGCCTTGGAAATTCATCTGGAAGATATAAGTTCTAAAGAGAAGTTAAAACAGTGAGTAGTATTAAATTTTCCTTCGAAATGTTTTGCCAGTTCGGAGAGATCGTCTATCTTTGCACTCGCAATCGGGAAATCACTTTCTTAGAACGCTATAAGTGAGAGCTTTGACATTTTGGCCCATTCGTCTATCGGCTAGGACGCAAGATTTTCATTCTTGAAAGAGGGGTTCGATTCCCCTATGGGCTACCAATCAAAAGGAGAGAGATAAGTTTATGGCTTATCTCTCTCCTTTTTTACTATACCCGTCCTTTTTTCGCTATTTTCACATCCCCCACTTCGCTATCTCGATAAAAATCACTACATTTGTTAGATTTTTTTGAGGACATAGATAATTACAGATTTTAAAGAAAGATAAACTCATGAGTGAAGAAATTAAGAATACTTCTACAGAGTACTCCGCAGATAGTATTCAAGTACTTGAAGGGTTAGAGGCAGTACGAAAAAGGCCATCCATGTATATTGGCGATACCAGCGAGAAAGGTCTCCATCACTTAGTGTATGAGGTCGTAGATAACTCCATAGACGAAGCGCTAGCCGGATATTGTACATACATCGACGTGGTAATCAATGAGGACAACTCGATCACGGTTACCGACGACGGCCGTGGTATCCCCGTGGATATTCATGAGAAAGAAGGTAAATCAGCCTTGGAGGTAGTATTGACGGTGCTGCACGCCGGCGGTAAGTTCGACAAGGGAACCTATAAAGTATCCGGTGGTTTGCACGGTGTGGGTGTATCTTGCGTAAACGCCCTCTCTACTTATCTGAAAGCGGAAGTTCGCAGGAACGGCAAAGTACATATGCAGGAGTTCTCTTGCGGAAAGCCGTTGCACGACGTACAGGTTATCGATAATACGGATAAAACAGGTACTACGATCTCTTTCAAGCCGGACGGTTCTATCTTTACGGTCACGGAATACAAGTATGATATCTTGGCTACCCGTTTGCGTGAATTAGCGTTCTTGAACGCTGGTATTACGCTACGTCTGACAGATAAGCGAGTTCTGAAAGAAGACGGTTCATTCAAGTCCGAGGTATTCCATTCGGATGAGGGATTGAAAGAGTTTGTCCGCTATATCGACCGTTCTAAAGAGAAACTGATTCCAGACGTAATCCATATCGTTACCGAGAAGCAGGGTATCCCTGTCGAGGTGGCGTTAACTTATAATACTTCTTACAACGAGAGCGTATTCTCTTACGTAAATGATATTAACACGATAGAAGGTGGTACACACTTAGCCGGTTTCCGCCGTGGTCTGACCCGTACATTGAAAAAGTACGCCGAGGATTCTAAATTATTGGAGAAAGCCAAGGTGGAGATTCAAGGGGATGACTTCCGTGAAGGTTTGACCGCCGTTATCTCTATCAAGGTAGCCGAGCCTCAGTTTGAGGGACAGACAAAGACGAAGCTGGGTAATAGCGAGGTTACCGGTGCAGTGGATATGGCGATCGGCGAGGCGTTAGGCTATTATTTGGAAGAACATCCGAAAGAGGCGAAAATAATCGTCGACAAGGTGATCTTGGCCGCTCAAGCCCGTCATGCCGCTCGTAAGGCTCGCGAATTGGTACAACGCAAATCTCCGCTGACAGGAGGTGGACTTCCCGGTAAATTGGCGGACTGTTCCTCTAAAGACGCGTCGATCTGCGAATTGTTCCTTGTCGAGGGAGACTCCGCAGGTGGTACGGCTAAGCAAGGACGCGACCGTAACTTCCAAGCGATCCTACCATTGCGCGGTAAGATATTGAACGTGGAGAAAGCGATGGATCATAAGATCTTCGAAAGCGAGGAAATCCAGAACATCTATCGCGCGATGGGCGTAACCGTCGGTACGGAGGATGACCCGAAAGCGTTGAACATGGAGAAGCTGCGTTACCACAAGGTGATTATCATGACCGATGCCGATGTGGACGGTAGCCACATCGCCACATTGATCTTGACCTTCTTCTTCCGCCGTATGCGTTCCTTGATCGAGAACGGATATGTGTATCTGGCGACTCCTCCCCTCTATTTGTGTAAGAAAGGTAAGGTTGAGGAATATTGCTGGACCGAGCAACAACGTCAGCAGTTCATCTTAAAATATGGAGGAGGCAACGAGAACTCGATCCATACACAACGATACAAAGGTTTGGGAGAAATGAACGACCATCAATTGTGGGATACGACCATGAACCCGGAAAACCGTACGTTAAAGCAGATCACGATCGACAACGCAGCCGAGGCTGACCAAATCTTCGCCATGTTGATGGGTGAAGACGTAGGCCCTCGCCGCGAGTTTATCGAGGAAAACGCTACATATGCTAACATAGATGCTTAAAATCATGAAAGTCCGTCGTCCGAATCTAGAGGCCCTATACAAAGAAGTTGATAATTATATACCGGCTAAAGAAAGCCTTCAACCTCCCCGAATAGGAATATCCGCTAACCGGAGAGACGGACTTTCCTGTATAGCCGAGACCTACGTGCAAGCCGTGCTGGACGCGGGGGGAGCCCCGGTACTTATCCCGGTGATCACGGATCTGAAAGCATTGACCGTACTGGTTTCCGAACTAGACGGATTGGTTATGAGCGGGGGTGGAGACATCAATCCGCTCTATTTGCATGAGGAGCCTATCCCGCAATTGCAAGACGTAGATACGCTACGTGACGAATACGATTTGATCTTGCTTCGCTTGGCCGCTAACCGACAAATTCCGATCATGGGTATTTGCCGGGGGCATCAGATCATGAATGTAGCGTTCGGAGGAAGTGTCTATCAAGACATCCATTCACAAGCCGATCACCCGCTATTGAAACACAGCCAGACATTGGCGCGGGAATATCCGTCGCATACGGTAACTCTCGAACCGGGAACGAACCGGCTACGCGCTATTTTCAATGGAGAAGAACAAATCCTTGTCAACTCTTTCCACCATCAAGCGGTAAAAGAGGTCGCCCCCGGATTTACGGCGACAGCGACCGCCCCGGATGGAATCAATGAGGCTATGGAACATACGGAGAAAACGATATTCGGTGTACAATGGCATCCGGAGGCCATGGCTCCGCAAGGGGATGAGGCCATGAAAGCCCTATTCGCTTACCATATCGAGAATGCCCGCCGTTTCGCGAAAGCCAAAGCGATCCATCAACGGATCGTGACGATCGATTCCCATACAGATACCCCGATGATCTTTCCCGGTGAATTTAATATCGGGGAGAAAGAAGGAGGGAAAGTGAATCTTCCTTTTATGGAAGAAGGGCGTATCGACGCGACCTTTATGGTCGCCTATATCCCGCAAGGTAAACGAGATGAGGCATCCTTACAGGCAGCGACAGCGTATGCGATAGAACGGCTGAATCAAGTAAAACGCCAGCAAACCTTACATCCGGACCGGATGGTTATAGCGACTACCCCCCAAGAGATCCGGACGATTAAGGCGCAAGGGAAAAAAGCGATCTGCCTCGGCATCGAGAACGGGTACGCTTTAGGGAAGCAGATCGAAAACCTACGGATGTTCAAGGATATGGGAGTTTCTTATATCACCTTATGCCATAATGGGGATAACGATATTTGTGATTCCGCTAGAGGAAAACAGGAATGGAAAGGACTAAGTCCTTTCGGTAAGGAAGTGGTAAAAGAGATGAACCGATTAGGAATCATGGTTGATATCTCGCATGCGGCGGAAAGTACCTTTTATCAGGTACTGGAAGTGAGCGAGACACCAATCATAGCCTCCCACTCTTCCGCACGTGCGCTTTGCGATCATCCTCGCAATTTAACGGATGATCAACTGAAAGCGCTGGCCGCTCAAGGGGGTGTCGCCCAAATCTGCCTATACAAAGGATTCATCAATAAGGAAGAGGACAAAGCTTCTTTAAGCGACGCTATCCGCCATATCAATCATATCGTGGATTTAATCGGTATCGATCATGTAGGAATCGGCTCGGATTTTGACGGAGACGGGGAACTGATCGGTTGCTCGGCTACCAACGAGTTGATTAACATTACCGTCCGACTTTTAGAAGAAGGATATACGGAAGAAGATATACGGAAAATATGGGGTGGAAACTTGCTAAGGGTTATGACCGCTATACAAGATTTCCCAAACAAATAGCAAACGAAAACAACTACATATTATGAAAAAGATCTTATACACAGCAATATGCGCCTGTAGTATCTTATGTGGAGCACAGGCACAGACACCCGGATCGGAAGTACCCAACTTAAAAAAGCTATATGAGTTGACAGACTCTTGCGATGTAAACGTGCGGGCACGATTCTCCCCATTGATCGGGATTTCCGCTAGTATCTCCAATGGTGCTTCCCGGGTGGGGGCCACCTATATCCAATCCATCGTAAAGGCAGGGGGAACTCCGGTTATCATCCCGGCTGTTACTGACGGTAAGGTACTCAGAAATATCGTATCGAATTTAGACGGGCTAGTTCTTATAGGAGGAGCGGATGTAAACCCTCTATGGTATGAGGAGGAGCCTCGGGAAAAGCTGGAGGAAGTCGATCCGGTACGCGATTTGTATGAGTTGAAACTAATCAAGATGGCTACCGACCAAAATATTCCCGTCTTAGGCATATGCCGGGGATTGCAACTGTTGAATGTAGCGTTTGGCGGTACGCTTTACCAAGACATCCCCTCACAACGTGGCGATCATTCTGTCAAGCATAGGCAAGATTTACCCAGTTCGTATGGCTCACACCGTGTCTTTGTTGACGCGAACTCACAGCTAGCCACTATTCTAGGGAAAGATACCTTAGCCGTAAACTCTCTTCATCATCAAGCGATCAAGGAGTTGGCGCCTATCTTCAAGGCTACCGCTTATGCGCCCGACAGTATTATCGAGGCTATCGACGCTTATCCGAACCGATCCATCATGGGAGTTCAATGGCATCCAGAAGCATTGACTTACGGAGGCGACACTACGATGTTAAAGATATTCCACCATCTGATAGGAAAGGCCGAGACTTTCCACCAAGCCAAAGAGATGCACAAGCATTTCCTTTCCGTAGATACACATACCGATACTCCTTTCTGGTTTAAACGTGCCGGATTCAGCATCGCCGACCGGGAACGTAACCGGGTAAACATCCCTAAGATGCAAGAAGGGAAACTAGACGGGGTGTTCCTTGCGGCCTTCATCGGACAAGGTAAACGTGATGAGGCCTCTTTACAAGAAGCCGTACAAAAAGTAACAGGCTTGATCGAAGGTATTCGCAAGCAAGCTGAATTGAATAAGGATTTATGTGGCATCGCCGTTACGAACCAAGACTTCATCCGCTTGAAGAATGAAGGGAAAAAAGCGTTCTTTATCGGTATAGAGAATGGATACGGCATTGGTAAGGATCTGGCGAATATCGCTAAGTTCAAGGCGATGGGTGTCAATTATATCACGCTCTGCCACTCCTACGATAACGATATTTGCGACTCATCCACCCATACCAAGAAAGAATGGGACGGTTTAAGTCCGTTTGGCGAAGAGGTCGTGAAAGAGATGAATCGCCAAGGTATCATGGTGGATATGTCTCATGCCTCTGAGAAGGCATTTTGGGATGTTATCAAATTGTCCAAGGCCCCGATCATCTGCTCGCATTCCTCATCCATGGCGATGTGCAAGCACGACCGTAACCTGACCGACGAACAACTAAAGGCCCTTGCCCAAAATGGAGGCGTAGCGCAAGTTTGCTTGCTCGACCGCTATATCAATGAGGATTATAAAAACGCGAGCCTTACCGACGCAATCGAACATATCGATCATATGGTGAAAGTCGCCGGTATCGATCATGTAGGTATCGGCTCTGATTTTGATGGCGGTGGCGGAATTATCGGTTGCGAAAGTGACAACGATTTCATACAGATCACTGTTAAATTAATAGAGAAAGGATATACAGAGGAAGATATCGCCAAGATATGGGGTGGAAACTTGATGCGTGTATTAGACGAGGTTCAAGCGACTGCCTCCGTAAAAACATTATAAACAAAACAGATTTATGATCAGATTATTTTTTGCGTTATTGAGTTTTGCTCTTTTATCATGTGGAGCCAAAGGAACCAAAGAGACAGGTAATATGCCGGAGATCAAAAAACAACCGATCACTTCAGCTGTTCCCGATTTCAACGCAGACAGCGCTTACGCCTATGTAGCGAACCAAGTCGCTTTTGGTCCCCGTGTGCCTAACACGGCGGCTCATAAAGCATGCGGGGATTACTTAGCGTCTGAATTGAAGCGCTTTGGCGCCAAAGTCTACCAACAGGAAGCGATACTGACCGCCTACGACGGAACGAAGCTGGAAGCGAGAAACATCATAGGCTCGTTTGATCCGGAGAATAGTAAACGTGTTTTACTATTCGCGCATTGGGACAGCCGTCCCTATTCGGACCACGATCCCGATCCTTCCAAGCACCGGACTCCATTGGACGGGGCGGACGATGGCGGTAGCGGCGTAGGTGCCTTATTGGAGATCGCCCGTCAAATCGGGCAAAAAGCCCCGGGTATCGGCATCGATATTATTTTCTTCGACGCAGAGGATTATGGTACGCCGGAATTCGTAACCGATTATACACCGGATAGCTGGTGCCTAGGTACCCAGTTCTGGGCAAAAAATCCGCATGTCCCTAATTATACGGCGGAATACGGAATCTTATTGGATATGGTGGGCGGCAAGAACGCCACGTTTTTCAAGGAGCAACAATCCTTACGTGCGGCAGCCCCGATCGTCGAGATGGTATGGAGCGCGGCCCGCGATCTGGGATATGGCAAATATTTCATTAACGCCGCAGGTGGAGCCATTACAGACGATCACCAATATGTGATTAGCGGACGTAATATCCCGAGTATCGACATCATTAACTACGACCCTGAGTCTAAAACAGGTTTCGCCAGTTATTGGCATACTCAAAAAGATAATATGGAAAATATAGACCGTGAGACTCTAAAAGCTGCCGGTCAAACCGTACTGGAAGTAATATACAATCGATAAAATACTGATAAAATGACAATCAATGAACTTCAAGACAATGTAATCGAAGAATTCTCAGTCTTCGATGATTGGATGGATAAATATGCGTTATTAATAGATCTGGGAAACTCCCTTCCCCCGCTTGATGAGAAATATAAAACGGAAAGCAACTTGATCGAGGGTTGTCAAAGCCGGGTTTGGTTCCAAGCGGATTATGTGGATGGAAAGATTATTTTCCAAGGAGAAAGCGATGCCGTGATCGTAAAAGGTATCGTATCTTTGCTGATACAGATCTTATCGGGCCATACCCCTCAAGAAATCTTGGATGCGGATCTATACTTTATAGACAAGGTAGGATTAAAAGAGCATTTATCCCCTACCCGTTCCAACGGGTTGGTAGCGATGGTGAAGCAAATGCGTCTGTACGCGATGGCTTACCGGGCAAAGGAACAACAATAAAAACAGGTGTTTTCACACGTATATAGGCACGAGCCGATACGTATATACGTGTAAGCCTACACCGATATAGGCATAGCCTCATACGTATATACGCATAAGGTTATGCCTATATACGTATTAAAAACCGAGTGTAAGCTGCTCCGGTAAGAGCGTAAAAGTCTTGCGATGATAAGGCGTGATTCCGTGGGTACGAATCGCTTCCCTGTGGACCTTGGTAGGATAACCTTTATTGTCCAGCCAATGATAAGCGGGGTATTCCAAGGCCAATTCATTCATATAATCATCCCGATAGGTTTTAGCCAATATAGAGGCGGCGGCGATACTCAGGTATTTGCCATCGCCTTTTACTACGGTCGTATGTGGAATATCGGGATAAGGGGTAAAACGGTTTCCATCGATCAATAAATGTTCCGGCCGTACTTTCAATTGCTCGATCGCACGATGCATGGCCAAGAAAGAGGCTTTCAAAATATTAATCTTATCGATCTCTTCCGGGCTAACGATACCTACCGCCCAAGCGATCGCCTCACGCTCGATAACGGGACGAAGCTTATACCGTTTCTTCTCGCTTAATTGCTTGCTATCGTTTAAATCCTCATTCTTAAAATCTTCCGGAAGAATCACGGCGGCGGCGAATACCGCACCCGCCAAGCAGCCTCTTCCCGCCTCATCACACCCAGCCTCTACACGCCCGGTTTCCATATAGGGTAATAACATATCCCAGTTTATTATTTATCGTATATATAGCTTACATTATTTTTGCTCCTTCACAATCCAAGGGCGAAGCACGAACCAAGCGAATGCCGTAGCGGCGATCACCCCGCAAGTATTCGCCAAGAAATCAAACCAATCCCCACCCCGGTACGTCGTACAATATTCTTGCAATATCTCAATAATCCCACTCATAACGATCGGGCATAAAACCGCCCCGATCCAAGCATGCCATAATACCGTCTCATACTTCCGGTGATTCCGCAAGAACTCCAGCCATAGCATACCCGACATCCCCCCATACATACAGAAATGAACCACCTTGTCCACACCCGGGAATAAAGGGATATCATCCATCTTCGGCGGCTTAAAGAACGACAAGTAAATAACGATCAATATAATCGCCAGTGAAAACGGATATTTCTTAATATAATACATCATACTCAAAACATCTTCCGAACTCGTTCCACACCTGCGATAAACGTATCGATCTCCTCTTTCGTATTATAAAAAGAGAAAGACGCCCGCACCGTCCCCTCGATCCCTAAGGCATGCATCAAAGGCTGGGCACAATGATGCCCTGTACGAACCGCTATTCCCAAACGGTCCAGCAACATCCCCATATCGTAATGATGGATATTACCCACCAAAAAAGAAAGCACCGCTCCTTTATGATCCGCTTGTCCGAAAATACGCATCCCTTCGATCGTATTTAATCCAGCGGTCGCATATCGCAAAAGCTCATCCTCATAAGCAGCTATATTCTCTATACCGATCCGCTCTACATACCGCAAGGCTTCCGCCAATGCCGTGCTACCGATGTAATCCGGAGTTCCCGCCTCGAACTTAAAAGGAAGCTCATTAAAAGTTGTCTTCTCGAACGAGACCGTAGCGATCATCTCGCCTCCTCCCTGATATGGAGGAAGTTTATCCAACCACTCCTCTTTGCCATACAAGACCCCAATACCCGTCGGTCCGTAAATCTTATGCCCGGAGAAAACATAGAACTCCGCATCCAAGTCCTGCACATCCACCTTCATATGCGGAACGGCTTGAGCCCCGTCTACCAACACCGGCACGCCTTGTTCATGAGCGATCTCGGTCATCGTCTTTACCGGATTTACCGTACCCAAGACGTTAGACACATGAGTCACGGAAACCAGACGAGTCTTATCCGAGAATAATTTACGATACTCATCCAGATTCAACTCCCCTTTCTCATTCATCGGGATCACCTTCAACGTAATACCTTTCCGGGCCGCTTGTATCTGCCAAGGAACGATATTGGAATGATGCTCCATAACGGACACGATCACCTCATCCCCTGCCGACATACATTCATCCGTAAAGCTGGAAGCGATCAAATTAATGGATTCCGTAGTTCCCCGGGTAAAAATAATCTCATTCGAGGAACGGGCATTCAAGAAATGCTGTACCGTTTTGCGAGCCTCCTCATGCGCCTCTGTCGCCGCTTGGCTCAAGAAATGTACGCCTCGGTGGATATTGGCGTTTACGTTATAATATCCATTCTCTATCTTTTCTACCACTTGACGAGGTTTCTGGGTAGTAGCGCCATTATCAAAATATATAAGCGGTTTATCGTATATCTTATGATCCAAGATCGGAAAGTCTTTTCGGATCGCTTGAACGTCTAACATAGTCTTACTTCTTTTTGTCTTAAAATTACGAGAGCCAAAGATACAAAAAAAAGGCTTTCTCGCTGAAAGAAAGCCTTTTTTATCATTACCTAACAGATATTACGCCTACACTTTATCCTCTACTCGCACGCCTACTTTTCTCTTCCAAAGTCAAAGTACGGAGACTCTGTACGGGCGTTGTCCATTAAGGATGCTAGTTCTTTTACCTTATCGGGATACTTCTCCGCTAGATTCGTATCCTCATGTATATCATTACTTAAATCATACAATTCCAATATAGTCTCACCCACGATCGGTTGCCGGATTAGTTTCCATTTACCGGAGCGTAATGCTTCCCGGCCATTCAACTCGTGAAATTCCCAATATAAATAATCATGGGCCTGTTGATCTTTCTTTGATAACAAGGTTGGTAAGAAAGAGATTCCATCCGTCTGCTCGGGCAAAACCGTACCTGTAAGCTCTGCCAACGTAGGCATGACATCCCAGAATGCGCTGATATGATCCGATTGAGCTCCGGCCTTGATCGTACCCGGGCACCATGCCACCATAGGTATACGGATGCCTCCTTCATATACATCCCGTTTGATCCCCCTGAAAGGTCCGTAGCTCTTGAAAAAGTCCGGATCAGCTCCACCCTCATGATGCGGGCCGTTATCGCTGGTAAAAATCACGATCGTATTCTTATCCAAACCCAACTCTTTCAATTCAGCCATTACATCCCCCACGTATTTATCCAACCGGGAGACCATGGCGGCAAAGGAGGCCAAGGGTTTCTCCGAGGTATTATAACCGCCATACACTTTATCAAACTTACCAATATAAGGAGTCTCCTCGAATGAGTTCTCGTACATCTTATAAATAGAATCATGCGGAAGATTCAATTCCGCATGAGGCAGCGTATAGGTAAGCATCGCGAAGAACGGTTGCTCCTTATGATCCCGGATGAACTTCAATGCTTGCTCATGAATCAAATCTTGTGAATATGTTTTGCAAGCATTGTTCTCGTTTTCAGGAAAAAGAACCTTCTCCTCATTATGCCATAAATGATCCGGATAGAAGGAATGCGACTGCCGTTGACAATTATACCCATAAAACTCATCGAAACCCATCTTATTGGGAATGGAGACAGAGCCCGGATTTCCCAATCCCCATTTACCAAAGATACCGGTCGTATAACCGGCCGATTTCATTAATTTACCCAACGTATAGGTATCCTCCCGCATCGGCTGTTGGCCTTCGGGCGTGATCTCCCGGTTTCCCCGGACTTGCGTATGTCCCGTATGCAATCCGGTCATCAAGGAGCAACGGGAAGGGGCACTCACCGTACATCCGGCATAATGCTGCGTGAACAACATTCCCTCCTTCGCCATCCGGTCTATATTGGGAGTCTTGATAATCTGTTGGCCATAACAGCCAACATCTCCATATCCTAAATCATCCGCTAAGATATACACAACATTCATAGGACGCTCCGGAGTTTTTTCGCAACCGGACATTCCGATAAGCAGCAATGTCCCGGATATACATAAAGTCAATTGTGTTTTCATATACCTTTAAAATAAATAGAAGTGTTAGAAACCAATTACAATCTTCTGATCCTGATTCGTAGACAAACGGTTCGTCCGTACCTTAACCCTTCCCATACGATCCGAGGCATCGAAGTACCAGCCTTCTTGTCCGGCATTGAACGCTTCGGGGGAGATGGCAGATAGCGGCTTCCCGGCTACGGTTACGTTTGACGGGCTGGATTCTGAGCGGACATCCAATAGGTAAGTACGCTCTTGGTAACGTCCTTTATAATCTCCTTTCGCTTTCGCTATATCCACGGTGATCGTTCCTTTCTCACCTTTTGGGGAGGAAACAGAGATCAAGGTACAGGCAAACTCGCCTTTCTTATAATCACGGGTGAGACCGTCGTCTTCATATAAATTGAAAGAGGTGTTTCCATAGGGATATAAGTCCAAGGTCAAGACATCCGCAGGTTTCTCACCGACATAATTCATATCCGGGTACATCGGGATAATGGCGCCTTGACGGATAAATACCGGGCAAATATCCAGTTTAGCCTCATATTTATCCAACCACTTGCCACCCTCGTATGTCTTTCCGGTCCAATAGTCGTACCATTCTCCGGCAGGGAAGTAAATACTATCGCGTACATTCTTACGGGTATATACAGGGGCAACCATCATCCATTCGCCACTCATGAACTGGTATTGGGTAGTCGTATCACGAGTAACCACGTCATCCGGGAATTCCAGTACCATCGCACGAGCCATCGGTACACCGGTCGTATGCGCCTCATGGCAATAGGTATAGGCGTACGGGTTCAGACGCATCTTCAGCTTTAAGAATTTACGGTTGATATCCGTGTACGGATGCCCATATACCCAAGGCTGACGGTCGGCATCTGCCCAGCCACTCATGGTCATAAAGATCGGGGTGAAGACCTTCCATTGCAAGTCGCGGGTATAGGTTTTCGGGGAACCGCCGAAGATACCGTCCACATCGCTAGTAGCGGCGTTCATGGCGGAAAGGCCGGCACCCGTGATCGTCGGGATATGGTAACGGATATAATCCCAGTTGCTCACTTGGTCACCGCTCCATACCGTAGAATACCGCTGAGTTCCGGCCCAACCGCAAACAGCCCATACGAAGCCTCGTTCGTTCGTATTGCTCTCGATCCCCTCGAATGCGGATTTACAGCCATTCAAGGCAAACTCATAGCCTTCTCCAACCCAAGCCACATCCAATTTACACAGGCGGGTACCACATTTACCAACCTCGTAGGCGATCTTATCCACACCATTCTCTGTCCACAAGCCCGTATGGAAGCCTCGTTTACCTAATTCCGTCACAACAGAATCCAATTTCACATAGCCGCAACCATAGCCATCGTTCGGCAAGATCCAGCCACGGGGCATATCATATTCCACATATTTATCAGCAACTTGGCTGATTACGTCCGGGGTGGATTGAGGCCATCCGGTGCGCTGTTCCCCTTTGTTATAGCAGTCGGCGTCTCCCATCGTAAGCATCCACATCGCCGGCATAAAAGGTTTTCCGGTGATATCCGTATAGTCGTTCAATAGGTCTTTCAAGGAAGGGCCGTAGAAGTAGAACGCATCAAAGCGATTCTCGTTATGCGTCAACTGACTGGTGAAGCCCATCAGCTTAAAGCCATCATCATAGTTCTTGTCCAGCATCTCCGTGCCGTTGAAGGCATAATGGCCCGGGGCAAACGTATTGCGGAATACGCCATATCCTTTCGTGGACATATAGAAGGGAGCCGGGTTAGAGGATTGATCCTCATCCCAACCGGTCACCTCGATATCCGCTTCCTTCCCGGCGTATGAGAAATTACCTTGTTGCATACCGCAACCGTAGAAATCCTCATCACCGCTACGGCGCATCGTTTGGGTCGTTTTCAGTCCGAAGGCAAGTGGTTCGGCCTCCTCGTAGATCACGGCACGGTTATTCTTGTCATACATGGCGAAACGAATAGGGTTCTTATAGACACGTACGACACATTGGGGAGTCGTGAACTTATAATAGCTGCCGTTGTCGGCCATGGAGACTCTCGGGTTCTTTACCCCATAATCTACAACGATCGAGTTTGCCGCCGGATTGGTATACTCCCCATCCGGTGCCAACCAGATACGGAAGATATCATCCCGGTAAAACATCAACTTAACCTTAGCGTACCCGGAGACGAACTCATATTCCGTGTTGCTGATCTTATTGAACTTCGTCAACTTACCCAAGTTCATACGGGCAGCGAACAGGTTCGCTTTTAATACGTTGTTTGACGAACGCTCATCCTTCGGGTATTGGATAGCGAACTCTATTTTATAGGAGCCCATCTGGGTTAGGTCGGTAGCAGGGAAAGCTACCTCATATTCCTCTTGTTTAGCGATCGGATGCCCGGAGGCGGTTACCGTGGCGGTTAGTTTCTGACCGTTGTTCAAGGAGGCGGTTACCGTGAAATCCTCGTCTACGGGCTGGGAACCAACGTTCTTCAGCTTCACTTTCAACACGTCTTCCTTCGTGAACGTATTCCCGATTTCTTGGTGTGAGGTCACTTTCTCCAAAGCCAAATCATGCGCGAAAGGCTCTGTCAGCTCAATATCATCGACCATCCAGTACCAAGAGAAGATATCCCGCCAGAAGAAACGCAAGTAGACGGTTTTCTGGTTCGCGGCTACCTCGCTGATGTTAATCTCCTCATTCACCGGGGCGTGAAGCTGGGTAGCGGCGGGGATCTTATCCATCACGTTATACTCTTTCCAATTCACCCCGTCGTTGCTGACGCCAACCCAAAGGCCGGCACGTTTTCCGGTGAACCAATTATTCCAACGAAACAAGTGCTGGAATTTCAATACCACATCGTTCTTTCCCGTGCAATCGATAGCGCTGGTCTGGAAATAGCCGTTCGGGTATTCCTCCCGTTGATTCCACTTCGTGATCTCCTCCCCGGTGACTACGCCCGGCCGGAATTGCATATGATAGCCACGGCTTGTAGATGCGATGGGAGGTGCTTGTTGCTCGAACTGGAAAGAGCCGGGATAAGGCTGATCGGTTACAATCCATTCACACTTTGCCGATTTCGTTGAATCGACAATCATCCAGCCGTCGGGTAATTTCCCGGCGGAGAAATCTTCTTTCCAAAAACTTTGTTGTGCGGACAGGGAGGAAACGCAACCTGTCAGAAGCATGGATACAATTAGACTTTTTATCATTTGAATTAGTTGATTAGATTTAGGCAGTAAAGATAGTCTTAATTTACGAGGGTTCGCAAACGTTCGCGTGATTTTTATTCTCTTTTCGCTGGGCGGAAACGTGTTATTATCAATGGAATCCTTCTATCTTCGCGTATGTACAACCTTGTCATATAAATCAATAAACATATATCATGAACAGACATTTATTCTTGAGCCTTTTACTGGCCCTTTTCGCTTCCAGTACGCTTTCAGCCGATAACCTTAAAATCGAGCCGGCCTTCTGGTGGAGCGGTATGAAGAACCCGGAACTCCAGCTGATGGTGTATGGTAAGGATATCGCCGGATATCTCCCTAGCGTGAAATATCCCGGCGTACAGTTGAAAAGCTCGGTAGCGTTGGAAAGCCCGAATTACCTATTGATCTATCTGGACGTGGAAAAGGCCAAGCCCGGCAGGTTTGATATCACGTTCACGAAGGACAAAAAGAGTTTCAATTACTCGTATGAGTTGAAGGCCCGTAAACCGAACGCCGATCGGATCAAGGGGTTTGACTCTTCCGACGTGCTTTATCTCATCATGCCGGATCGTTTCGCGAACGGAGATCCCTCGAACGATCAAATCCCGATGCGTACCGCTTATAAGGTAGACCGTAACAGCCCGAACGCCCGTCACGGAGGCGACTTGGCCGGTATCGAACAGCATTTGGATTATATCGAGGATCTGGGCGTTACCGCTATCTGGCTGAACCCGGTATTGGAGAATGATATGGAGGGAGGCTCTTATCACGGATATGCCACGACGGATTATTATCGGGTAGACCCACGCTTCGGCACGAACGAGGATTACGTCCGCTTGATCGAGAAGACACACGATCGGGGCATGCGTGTCGTAATGGATATGATCTTCAACCATTGTGGAAGCGATCATCCTTGGATGAAAGATATCCCTAGCCACGACTGGTTTAATAATCTCGATAACTACGTGCAGACCAACCACGATAAAGAGGCTTATTTCGATCCTTACGTCTCGGATTATGATAAGGAGACGATGCTGAACGGCTGGTTTGTCCCGAGCATGCCGGACTTGAACCAAAAGAACCCACATGTAGCCAAATACCTTATCCAGAACTCTATCTGGTGGATCGAGTATTGCGGCGTGGATGGTATCCGTCAAGATACGTATCCGTATGCCGACGTGGACATGATGCGGAATTGGTGTACGGAGGTCATGAACGAGTATCCGGAGTATAACATCGTAGGCGAGGCGTGGATGAACTACACGATCGGTTCCGCTTATTGGCAGAAAGGCAGCCGGTTGAACTTCGGACAGGATACTGAGTTGAAATCGGTAATGGATTTCCGCTTGATGGGTATCGCGAGTAAGGCGTTCCATGAGGAGACTGGGTATTCCGGAGGCTTGCACACGATCTTCGAGCATATGTGTTATGATTATGTATATCCCGATATCTATAACGTATTGCGTTTCTTGGAGAACCATGATACGGATCGTTTTCTTCCCTCCATGCCCGAGTCTGTCGATGATTTGTACGCGTTCAAGCAAGGGGTGACATTCTTGTTGACGATCCCCGGTATTCCCCAGCTCTATTACGGGCAGGAGTTGCTGATGAATGGCACCAAGGAGAAGGGAGACGGATATATCCGCTTGGATGTTCCCGGTGGTTGGCCCGGCGACAAGGTGAATCAATTCGAGGCATCCGGTCGCAGCGAGGTGCAAAATGACGCATGGAATTTCCTCCGGACTTTATTGAAATGGCGCAAGGGCAACGATATCATCGCTAAGGGCAAGATGAAACATTTCATGGTGAACCAAGGTGTCTACGTGTACGAGCGCAGTCTGGATGGCCGGAGCGTATTGGTCTTGATGAATGGCAGCGACAAGGAGGTGAACCTCCCGTTGGCCCGCTATGCGGAAGTATTGCGAGGTAAAACCTCCGGAAAAGAGATATTAACCGGAAAGGAGATTCCATTGGGAGACGAATTATCCTTGGCACCGAAAGGGATCTTCGTACTGGAAATGTGATGCCATTAGCCCCGATGATTTTTCATTCGAAGACCTATTCATAGATTACTAATAATTAAATCGGGAGGCCTTAAACCTCCCGATTTTCTTTTCATATATACTATTTTAATCTCTTTTCAAGAATCAATCGATGCCTGCATTGAATGCCGTTCTCCCAGATAGGCTCGGCATAGTTCCGCACGAAATAATCACGATCTACGGCTACCAAATCGAAGCCTTCCTGTTGATAAAGCATCATCGGGCCGGCGGCTGAGGTTCCGGTACAAATACGCAAAAGCTCGACATCTTGAGCCGGAGCCCATTTATTAGATACATGCCGTAATAGTTTCCGGGCGATTCCTCGCCGACGGAAGATATCCGCCACGGCAAGGTTCATGATCTCCGCCTTGCCACCCTCCTCCTTGCGAACCACGATCACGCCGGCAACGGAATTTCGTACCGTAGCGATAAAGCAATCCGAATCCTTTAGGTAAGCCTCTACTTTCTCCCGATCCGGATCGGCTTCCAGCAATAACTCATAAGGAGGGAATAAAGCTACTTGTATCTCCGGCTCCCCGTTAGCGACGATCTCTACTATATTTCCGTCAGGATCTCGGATTACACCCTCATAGTAACCATCCCCGGAAGTGCGGGTCTCACCGGCGATCGTGTATCCATCCATCCGGAAACGTTCGATCATTTGATCCACTTGCTCCTTCGTATCCGCATGAAAGGCCAGATGAGCCAAGCCGATATGATCCTTGTCGTAAGCCTCAGTAATATCTTGCCGTTGCATGATCTCCAAAGCGGGGCCACTCTCGAAAGAGACGAAATAAGAGGCGAACCCTTTCTTTGGATTCACATATTTCTCGTTACTCTTACCATTGAAATACTTTACATAGAAATCCCGTAAACGTTCCAGATGATTCGTCCACAAAGCGATGTGTGTTAATTGCATAAGTTGGTGGTTTTAATTTGTCACTGCCAAAGATATAAAAAAATCAGACATGGTTCCCTACATTATCGTCGGGATAATCCATGTCTGATTACTGTTTTCTTCTTATTTGCGATTATTTACAAATCCGGCAACCGGCGCATTTAGCCAGTTCACCGCGGAAACGTTTCTCTACCAGTTTATGCAAACGGTCTTTCAACGCCTCCAAGCGTACATGGTCGATCACGTCGGAAGTGAAAGCCACGCTCAATAACATACGGGCCTCGTCACGCGGGATACCGCGGCTTTGCATATAGAACAAAGCGTTCTCATCTAACTGACCGGTCGTCATACCGTGCGAGCATTTTACATCATCCGCATAAATCTCCAGTTGCGGCTTGCTATACATACGTGCCTCACGGGTAGCGCACAGATTACGGTTCGTCTGGTAAGCGGCGGTCTTCTGGGCATCCTCTTTCACCAAGATACGTCCGCTGAAGACACCTACGGCATGATCATTCAGTACGTTCTTGAACAACTCGTTGCTGGTACAATTCGGGACCGCGTGGGTAATATGGCTATAGGTATCCATCTGTTGCTCCTTGTCCAGAACGGACATACCGCATAAGGTAGACTCGGCATACTCGCCATTCAGTTCCACATAATAATTGTTGCGAGTCAAGCCATTCGTCAACGTAATACCGTTTATCAAGACATTGGTCGAGGCCGCCTGCTTTACGTGTACGGAAGAGAAACGGGTCGTAGACTCGCTGCTTTCTTCCAAATCATAATAATCAAAGCGAGCACCTTCCTCCGCAAAAATCTCAACCACTTGAGTCGCCAAGAATTTCACGTCGTCGATACTATGATCGCAAACCAATAGCTTCGCTTCCGAATGAGGTTCCATAATCACCAGAACACGACGGTTCGCCATCGTATCCACATCATTACGGAATATATTCACTAATTGGATAGGACGCTCAACTACGACATTTTTCGGTACATACACCACGAAACCATCTTGGGCTAACATCGTATTCAACGCGATAATACCATCCTTGCTACTCGGCGCCGCCTTTCCGTAATACTTGGAAGCGATCTCCGGATATTGCTCCGTAAAAGCCTTCAACCCTCCAGCATACACGCCTTCCGGCAAATGCGCTTTCGGTAAGTCCTTATCGTAAAACGTATCGTTCACGACAAAGTATAACGATGTGCTCAGGTTCGGCACGTCACAACGGAACACGTCATAAGGATTCACCGGGATAGCGACCCGGTTGATATTCAAACCGTAATCCGGAGCGAACGCTTGGGCTACATCCGTATATTTATAATCCTCGCTTCTCGTGGAGGGGAATCCGAGTCGCTCAAAGTTCGCCAAGGCATCAGCCCTAAGGGCATTCATCACCGGCGTACTATGACGACATACCAGATCCTCACATTGGGCGAAAAGATCGATATATTGTTGCTCGGCCTTCATATTACTCATCTCCCATCTCTTTCTTGATCCAGTCGTAACCTTTCTCTTCCAGTTCCAAGGCCAATTCCGGACCGGCGGTCTTCACGATACGGCCTTTGTAAAGCACATGAACCACATCCGGCTTGATGTAATCCAGCAGACGCTGATAGTGCGTGATTACGATAGCGGCATTCTCCGGAGTCCTCAACTGGTTCACGCCATGCGCTACGATACGCAAGGCATCGATATCCAAACCACTATCCGTCTCATCCAAGATCGCCAATTTCGGCTCTAACATCGCCATTTGGAAGATCTCGTTCCGCTTTTTCTCTCCACCGGAGAAACCTTCGTTCACGCTACGGCTGGCTAGTTTATTATCCAGCTCGACGATCGCACGCTTCTCACGCATCAATTTCAAGAAGTCCGTAGCCGAAACCGGTTCTAGACCGTTATATTTACGGTGCTCGTTCAACGCCGCACGCATAAAGTTCACCATACTAACTCCCGGGATCTCGACCGGATATTGGAAGCTCAAGAAAATACCCTCACGGCTACGATCCTCGGGAGAAAGATCCAGCAGATTCTTACCGTTGAAGATAACCTCTCCTTCCGTTACCTCAAAAGCGGGATTACCTACCAATACACTACTTAACGTACTTTTTCCGGAACCGTTCGGTCCCATGATAGCATGTACCTCACCCGCTTTCACCGACAGGTTGATACCTTTCAATATCTCTTTGCCATTTACGTTGGCATGTAAATTCTTAACCTCTAACATCTTTTCTAATTGAAAATTGAAAGTTGAAAATTGAAAATTATTCTATCCTACGCTGCCTTCCAGCGAGATCGTTAGTAATTTCTGAGCCTCGACGGCGAACTCCATCGGTAACTTATTCATTACCTCACGGGCATATCCATTCACGATCAAACCGACAGCCTCTTCTACCGAGATACCCCGTTGCTGGCAGTAGAACAATTGCTCCTCGCTGATCTTACTCGTCGTAGCCTCATGCTCCACGATCGCCGTCTCATTCTGAATATCAGCGTAAGGGAACGTATGAGCTCCACAAGTAGAGCTTAGTAACAAACTATCGCATTGGCTATGGTTACGGGCGCCTTCCGCACGGGCGGACACCTTTACCAATCCCCGATAGCTATTCTGGCTATGACCGGCAGAGATACCCTTGGATACGATCGTACTTTTCGTATTCTTACCCAGATGGATCATCTTCGTACCCGTATCGGCCTGTTGGTAATTATTGGTCACGGCAACCGAGTAAAACTCACCTACCGAGTTATCACCCGCCAAGATACAGCTCGGATATTTCCAAGTGATCGCCGAACCGGTCTCTACTTGCGTCCAAGAGATCTTGCTACCCTCACCTTTGCACAAACCTCGTTTCGTCACGAAGTTATAGATACCGCCTTTACCTTCCTTATCACCCGGATACCAGTTCTGTACGGTAGAATACTTCACCTCAGCACGCTCGTTCGCCACGATCTCCACGATAGCGGCATGCAATTGGTTCTCGTCACGCATCGGCGCCGTACATCCTTCCAGATAACTTACATACGCCTCATCGTCAGCGACAATCAAGGTACGCTCGAACTGTCCGGTATTAGCGGCATTGATACGGAAATACGTACTCAGCTCCATCGGGCAACGTACGCCCTTCGGTATATAAACAAACGAACCGTCCGAGAACACGGCCGAATTCAAGGCGGCGAAGAAATTATCACGATAACCAACCACGCTGCCCAAATACTTCTGCACCAAGTCCGGATGATGTTGTACAGCCTCGCTGAACGAACAGAAAATAATCCCCTTCTCCGCGAGATTCTCCTTGAAAGTAGTCTTCACGGAAACACTATCCATCACGGCGTCTACCGCCATTCCGCTTAAATGCTTCTGTTCTTCCAAAGGAATACCCAGTTTATCGAATGTTTTCAACAACTCAGGATCTACCTCATCCAAGCTCTTTGGTCCCTCTTTTTTCTTAGGGGCGGCATAATAGATAATGTCCTGATAATCGATCGGCGGGATATTCAAGTGAGGCCATGTAGGCATCTCCAACGTCTGCCAATGGCGAAAAGCCTTCAAACGGAACTCGAGTAACCATTCCGGCTCGTTCTTCTTGGCAGAGATAATACGGACCGTCTCCTCGTCTAATCCACGATGGATCACCTCCGTATCAATATCGGTAACGAAGCCGTATTTATAATCTCCGCTCGTTACCTCATTAATTATATGATTTGAATCCTGCATAATTAAAAATTAACCATTGATAAAAGCCCTTCATTCTCCTAATGAAAACAAATTATGTGGGAAAATTGTTGGTACTATTTGCTTCACGCTATAATAAAAACGAGATTCTATCTTTGATTGACGATGAATCAAGACCGATCCACGATCCACGAACTCCAGCGCGTTCAACAGCAAACTGGTAAAGACCAAAACGACCAGCAACCCGAAAAAACCACCAAACAAATGGTTGATAACGCTCAACGGTGTCGCCCCTACCACCTTGGTAACCAGTTCACCCGCTAGGATAAATACCCCCATAATCAAGATAAAACCCGCTATATAACTCAAGATCGTAACCCCTTCTTCCGGAAACCAACCCAACGCCAAGATATATCCTTTCAGCCAAGCCGCCGCTTTTCCGCAGAAAAAGATCGCGATCACTAGGGCTATAAGCGAAACAACCTGTTTGATGATTCCATCAAACAGGCCTTTCACAAATCCTATCCCTGCCAGACATAGCAATGTAATGTCCAACCAGTTCATCGTTATAACGTCTTCTTAATTTCTGTCTCTTCGTAAGCCTCGATCATATCGCCCACTTGGATATCGTTGAAGTTCGTAATATTCAAACCGCAATCCAAGCCAGCCACGACCTCTTTCGCATCGTCCTTGAAACGTTTCAAAGAGCCTAGCTCGCCGGCATAAATCACGATACCGTCACGTATCAAGCGGATCTTGTTCGTACGCTTGATCTTGCCTTCCTTAACCATACATCCGGCAACCGTACCGACCTTGGTGATCTTGAATACCTGCTGAACTTCCACATAAGCGGTAATCTCCTCCTTGATCTCCGGAGAAAGCATGCCTTCCATAGCGCTCTTCACCTCCTCGATCGCATCGTAGATGATAGAGTACAAACGGATCTCTACACCTTCCTTCTCGGCGTTTCTACGTGCTTGCAAAGACGGACGAACTTGGAATCCGATAATGATAGCGTTCGAAGCCGCTGCCAAAACCACATCCGACTCGGAAATCTGACCAACCGCCTTATGAATTACATTCACCTGAATCTCCTCGGTAGACAAACGGATCAAGGAGTCGGACAAAGCCTCTACGGAGCCATCCACGTCACCCTTCACGATCACGTTCAACTCTTGGAAGTTACCCACGGCGATACGACGTCCGATATCATCCAAGGTAAGCATCTTCTGCGTACGAAGACCTAACTCACGCTGCAATTGCTCACGACGGTTAGCGATCTCACGCGCCTCTTGCTCAGTCTCCAATACATTAAATGTATCACCGGCCTGAGGAGCACCGTTCAAACCGAGGATCAATACCGGCTCGGAAGGACCAGCCTTCTCCACCCGTTGATTACGCTCGTTGAACATCGCTTTGATACGTCCTTGATGAGTTCCCGCCAAAACGATATCTCCCATCTTCAACGTACCGTTCTCCACCAATATGGTAGATACATAGCCACGTCCCTTGTCCAAAGAAGACTCGATGATAGAACCAACCGCACGTTTTTTCGGATTCGCTTTCAAATCCAACAGGTCGGCCTCCAACAGTACCTTCTCCAACAACTCCTCGACACCGATACCTTTCTTAGCGGAGATCTCTTGACTCTGGTACTTACCCCCCCAGTCTTCCACCAAGTAATTCATATTCGCCAACTCCTCCTTGATCTTCTCAGGATTAGCATGTGGCTTATCGATTTTATTAATAGCGAAAACAATAGGAACACCGGCAGCCGAAGCGTGATTAATCGCCTCAATCGTCTGAGGCATCACGTTATCATCAGCGGCCACGATAATAATCGCGATATCCGTCACCTTCGCGCCACGGGCACGCATAGCGGTAAACGCCTCATGACCCGGAGTATCCAAGAACGTGATACGGCGGCCATTCTGCAACTTCACGTTGTAGGCTCCGATATGCTGCGTGATACCACCAGCCTCACCAGCGATTACGTTCGCGCTACGGATATTATCCAATAAAGAAGTCTTACCATGGTCAACGTGTCCCATCACCGTTACGATAGGCGGACGGGCTACCCAATCCTCCTCGTTATCATCTTCCTCATCAGCGTTGATCGCCTCGACAACATCCGCGCTTACATATTCAGTCTTATAACCGAACTCCTCAGCCACGATATTGATCGTCTCCGCATCCAGGCGCTGATTGATCGAAACCATAAGGCCGATGCTCATGCAAGTACCGATAACCTCCGTTACAGATACGTCCATCATGTTCGCCAAGTCGTTGGCCGTAACGAACTCGGTCAGCTTCAATACCTTGCTTTCCAGTTCTTCCTGTTCCATCAACTCGTGCTCACGTTTCACAGCGGCGTCACGTTTATCACGACGGTATTTAGCCCCCTTATTATTCTTATTATTCTTGTTGGTCAAGCGAGCCAAAGTCTCCTTGATCTGCTTTTGAACATCCTCTTCGCTAACTTCCGCTTTCACCGGCTTCTTCAAGCGAGGCTTACGGTCGTTATTCGGACGATCGTCACGATTCGGGCGCAGATAATTCGTACCCGGCGTATTATTCACGTCTACTCGATCTTTCTTGATACGTTTACGCTTCTTCTTAGCGTCACCTTCCTCACCCGGTTTAGCAGGAGCGTTCGGTTTAATCAAAGTAGGCGAATTCGGACTCTTATGAGGAGCGCCCGGACCGTTGCTATTATTACCCGGCCGATTGTTATTAAACTTTTGCTTCTCATCACGCTCTTTCCGCTTCTCCTCCTTCGTTTTCTTCTTCGGACGAGTCGATTGGTTAAGCGCATCCAAGTCAATCTTACCGGTTACCTTGATCTTTGATTCCAATTTAACCGAGTTCAAACGGAAAAGATTATCGTCTTTTTCCTCGGTCTTCTCTACTTCCTGTTCCGGTTTCACACTTTCCACCTTAGGTTCCGCAACAACCGGTTGCTTCTCTACGGTTTTTTCTTTTTCCACTTCCACTACTATAACTTTTTCTTCTTTTTTCTCCGTGGGAGCCTGCGCAGGCTGCGCGGGTTTAACAGGAGCTTGAGCAGCGGGAGCGGCAGGCGCTTCCTTCACTTTCGGCTCTTCCTTTACCTTAGGCTCTTCTTTCACCTTCGGCTCCTCTTTAGCCTTCGGCTCTTCCTGCTGTTTTTTATGTTGTCCACCATCCAAATCGATATGACCCTTCATTACGATCTTAGGCCTGAATTCTTCCGGTATCACTGTCTTTATTTCCGCAGTCTTCTCTTCTTTCACAGAAGGAGCCTCTTTCTGCGCACGATCCGCCGCAAAATTACGATCTTTCTCAGGCAGATCCTTTCCAAACTCTTTTACGAGCAAAGCATACTGTTCATCACTGATCCTCGTGTTGGGATTATCCTCAACCGAGAACCCATTCCGGTGCAGGAACTCAACCACCGTGTTGATTCCCACGTTCAATTTTCTCTGTACTTGAATTAATTTTATAGGCATATCTAACTTTGTCGTAATACTTATTCGTTACCTTCATCTTCAAATTCCGCGGATAAGATAGCTAAAAGATCGTCCACGGTCTGCTCTTCCAGATCGGCACGTTCAATAATCTCATTGCGGTTCATAGCAAGGACGCTCTTCGCCGTATAGCATCCTATATTCTTCAGTGCGTCGATCACCCAGCTGTCGATCTCGTCGGAGAACTCATCCAAGTAGATATCCTCCTCGTCCGCTCCTTCGATATCACGGAATACGTCAATCGTATACTCAGTCAACATACAAGCCAACTTAATATTCAGACCGCCCTTACCGATCGCTAAAGAGACCTCCTCAGGACGTAGATAAACCTCAGCTTTCTTTTCTTCCTCATTTACACGGATAGAAGAGATCTTAGCCGGGCTTAAAGCACGCTGGATAAACAAAGAGAGATTTGAGGTGTAATTAATCACATCAATGTTCTCGTTTCTCAACTCGCGAACGATTCCGTGAATACGAGAGCCTTTCATACCTACGCAAGCACCCACCGGGTCAATACGGTCATCGTATGACTCGACAGCCACTTTGGCACGCTCTCCCGGGATACGGGCGATCGCCTTGATCGTAATCAAGCCGTCATTAATCTCCGGAACCTCCAACTCAAACAACCGTTGCAAGAAGACCTTATCCGTACGGGAAAGAAGGATCTTCGGGTTGTTATTATAGTTATCCACACGTTGAACGATCGCACGTACGGTCTCTCCCTTACGATAGAAATCGGTCGGGATTTGCTCGGATTTCGGCAGTAGCAACTCATTACCATCGTCATCCAGCAACAGGATTTCTTTCTTCCACACCTGATAAACCTCAGCGGCGATGATGTGGCCGATTTTATCCTTATACTTAGCGTACAAGCTGTCTTTCTGCAATTCAAGTATCTTTGAAGCCAAAGTTTGGCGCAAGTTTAAGATCGCACGGCGTCCGAAGTCTGCAAAATGCACCTCGTCGGTCACTTCCTCGCCCACCTCACAGTCGGCATCGATTTTACGGGCCTCCGTCAACGTAAGCTGCAAGTTCTCATCCTCCAATTCATCATCAGCCACAACCGTACGGTTTCTCCAGATCTCGAAATCACCTTTCTCAGGGTTGATAATCACGTCATAGTTCTCATCCGTGCCAAACATCTTGGCGATCACGTTACGGAACGAATCTTCCAAAACGCTAATCATCGTATCTTTATCGATATTCTTCAACTCCTTGAACTCCGCAAGGGTGTCAATCATACTGATTGTTTCCTCTTTCTTGGCCATAATCTTACTTGAATCTTATTAAGTATTTTGTATATTTTATTTCATCAAATGTATACGACTCATCCTCCACCACAGTCACCTTCCGCTTAGCGCCTTCCGGTTTCACCTTCTTCTCGACAGAGACAACCACACCGTTCTCGTCGGCAGATTTCAACACACCGGTCAGCTTCGAGCCGTTTTTCAACAGCATCTCCACCTCGTTTCCGATGTTCTTGACGTATTGGCGAAGTACCTTGAAAGGAGAAGTAATGCCGGCGGAGCCAACCTCCAGCTCATAATCCTCGACGTCACGATCCAGATGCTCCTCCAAATACCGGCTCAACTCAGCGCAATCATCAATGCTTACCGCTTCATCGTTATCAATTTCAACGACTATCAGGTTTCCCGGTTTAATCACCACGTCTACTAAATAATTGCTTGAAGAGGCTAGTTTTTCCTCTATTAATTGGCTTACCACTTTCTTTTCTATCATACACATATCTGTTAAGAACAAAAGAAGGGGACTACCCGCCCCCTCCTCAACTTCACTTAATCGCCCGCAAATATACAAAAAATCAATGAGTTCTCAAAATATCCTCATCTTTTTACAGAAAAAATTAATACGACACAAACCGGATTACTATCCATAGTAATCAGAATTAATATCTATAGAAATCCGATTTACTATTGACAGTAATATTTATTAACACTTTTATGCCTATCTTTGCTGCCGAATACGAAGGGGTGCTCGCAAAATCCTTCACGAAAGGAGCGGGCTGAGATCATACCCATAGAACCTGTACAGGTAATGCTGTCGTAGGGATTCATGCTTCTCCGATCCTTTCTATTCATCTATTTAGTTTTAAAGCAAAAAGATGAAAAGATGAAAAATGTATTGGTTATCTTGGCCGGCTCCTTACTGGCTACAACCGTCAAGGCACAAATGCCCAGTCCGGTCGACTCCTTGAAAATCTCAAAAGACGTATCTTTGGATGAAGTAGTTATTACCGCTACCAAAGTCGGGAAAGAAACCCCGGTAGCTTATAGCGACATCTCCAAACAAGAGCTAAGCAGCCGGAACAACGGGCAAGGTATCCCATTCCTTATCTCCCAATCCCCGTCTGTTATCATGACCTCGGATGCCGGAACAGGTATAGGTTACTCCGGTTTTCGTATCCGGGGGACAGACGCGAACCGTATCAATATCACGATCAATGGCGTACCGGTTAATGACTCCGAGTCTCATACCGTATTCTGGGCTAATATGGCCGATATAGCCTCCTCGGTAGAATCGATCCAGATCCAACGAGGTGCCGGAACCTCTACGAACGGAGCCGCGGCTTTTGGCGCTACGGTCGCCATGCAAACCGAGAAACCGTCCTTAAAGCCTTACGGCGAATATTCCGTATCAGCAGGTTCTTTCGGTACGCTGAAGCATACGGTAAAAGGCGGTACCGGATTACTTTACGATCATTTCGCTTTCGACGCCCGCTACTCCAATATCCGTAGCGACGGCTTTATCGATCGTGCCTCCGCCCGTATGAGCTCTTACTATGCCTCCGCCGCTTTCTATGCCGATAATACATTGATTAAATTCCAAGCCTTCGGGAACAGCGAGAAGACCTATCAAGCATGGAACGGTGTTCCGTCTTATTTACTTGACACAGATCGTAGCTATAATCCATGCGGAGAATATGAGGAAGATGGAGTGAAGAAGTTTTATAACAATCAGACGGATAATTATTGGCAACACAACTACCATTTAATGGCCAGCCAGCGTATCGGAGATTTCTGGAATATGAACCTGACCCTTCATTACACCGATGGTAACGGATATTACGAGGATTATAAATCGAAAGCCAAATTCAGCAGTTATAAGCTACCGGAATATATCGATCCGGAGGGTAATACCGTAAAAAAGACCGACCTCGTGCGCCGTAAATGGCTCGACAATTATTTCTATGGGACCGTTTATAGCGCGAACTATCAACGTGACAATACCCGCCTTACGCTGGGAACCGCCGTCAACAACTATGTAGGCGACCATTTTGGCCGGGTAATGTGGACCAAAAGCGCAAACGTCTTGCCACAACCGGATTACGAATATTACCGCAATACCGGTAAGAAATTAGACTACAACGCATACGCAAAATTGACCCAACGTCTTTCCCCTCTTTTCACCGGCTATCTGGACTTACAATACCGTGGGATCCATTACACCATTAAGGGAAACGATGACAAAGCCGAGGAAGAGCTGGACATTCATAAGAACTGGAACTTCTTCAACCCGAAAGCCGGTATAAACTTCCATAATAACGGCCATAACGCATTCGTCTCTTTCTCCGTCGCAAATCGGGAACCGAACCGTGACAATTTCACGGAGGCAGGCCCCGAAGAACGTCCTACCCACGAGACCTTATATGATTACGAGGCCGGTTATAGTTTTGGTAACAACCGTTTCCGGGTTGGAGCCAATCTCTATTTCATGGATTACAACAACCAATTAATCCTGACCGGCAAGATCAGCGAGATCGGTGAGGCCCTCACTTCCAATATAAAGGATAGCTACCGAATGGGCATCGAGCTTACCGGAGGTGTACAAATCACCTCTTGGCTGAATTGGAACGCGAACGTAACCCTCAGCCAAAATAAAATCAAGCATTTCGTGGAATACGTGGATAACTGGGATACCGGAGTACAAGAGATCAACGATCTAGGTACAACGAATATCGCTTTCTCCCCAGACCTAATCGCAAACAGCATGTTCGATTTCGCTTACAAAGGATTTATCGCTAGTTTCAACTCGCAAGTAGTAGGCCGCCAATACATAGACAATTCAAGCAGCAAGGATCGTTCCATCGATCCCTACTTTATCAATAGCCTACGTATCGGTTACGCCTTCCAGCCTAAGTTCATGAAAGAAATAACCCTAGACGTGACTATCAACAACCTCTTCAACGAGAAGTACGAGACCAACGCATGGGTATACTCGTATATCGAAAACGGCACACGTAAAAAGGATGACGGTTATTTCACCCAAGCCGGCACGAACGCCATGGCCAGGATCACCTTCAAATTCTAACTTAATTTTCAATTACTAAAATGGTTTGGCTAGAATACTTCGGAGTAATAACCGGTCTACTCTATCTCTTTCTAGAGATTAAACAACATAAGGCCATGTGGGTGGTGGGATTCCTCACCTCCCTCGTGTATGTATTTGTCTTCCTGTCCGCTAAGATCTATGCGGACATGGGATTGCAAACCTATTACGTAGGAATCAGCATATACGGTTTCTATCAATGGACCCGGAAGAAACATGAGACACACACGGAAAACGACAGTCTTCCCTCCGACCGTATCCTATACACCCATCTGAGCCTTCCGCTTTTCGTGGGGATTATCGGAACATTGGCCGTTGTATTCGCCATCTTATGGTATCTCCTTCATCAATTCACGGACTCTCCCATCCCCGTAGGCGATGCGTTCACCACGTCGGTAGGCATTGTCGCTACTTGGATGCTGGCAAGGCGAATTATCGAGCATTGGATTTTTTGGGTAATCGTAAACCTCGTTTCCGTATATCTTTATTACCTTCGGGGCTTGTATCCGACGATGCTACTCTATTTTTGCTATGCGACACTAGCCATAGTAGGCTATTACAATTGGCGGAAGAAAGGGGAAGAGTTTTGAATTATGAATTTTGAATTATGGGAGATAATATGGAAAGTCTGGAAGGAGGATGTGTGATCGTAGCGAATGGGAGATTTCCTTCCGCTGAGTTACCCTTGAGATTATTAAAGGAAGCGAAAACGATTATCGCTTGTGATGGAGCCGTAAAGACACTTTATGAAAAGGGTATTCATCCGGACGCTATCGTAGGAGACTTGGACAGCATACCCGCCGGCCTGCGCGAACGCTACGCAGACCGAATCCATCATGTAGAGGACCAAGAGATCAACGACCTCACCAAATCCGTCCGTTTCGCCCATACCCAAGGCTATCGAGAAGTTCTCATATTAGGAGCTACCGGATTGCGTGAGGATCATACATTGGGAAATATATCCCTTCTTATGGACTATGCCCACTTATTCAAGCGGGTGGAGATGTTATCCGACTATGGCCTTTTCACTCCTATCTTAGAAACAACAACCTTCGCTTCTTATCCGGGACAACAAATCTCCATTTTCGTTCTTTATCCCGAAGGGGAGATTAGTACGGAAGGACTCCGTTGGCCCATTCGCCGACGAAAGCTCACCTCATGGTGGCAAGGAACTCTCAACGAGGCTTTGGGAGACCAATTCACTGTCACTCTCCCCCCGGATTGCCGGGTAATCATTTACAGGGAGGCATCCCATACAAAAGAATAGTCCTGAAAAGTATCACTACTTTCCAGGACCCTTACACCCCTCAACTTTACATGCTTAAATAAGAAGCGTTCGCTTCCTTATCAAGCAGATAATTTTTTTAACTCATTCTCTTTCCATTCGGAAAAACCTTCTACCCTATCCCTTATCTGGAACTGTAGCTTATCGTCGGCAACCAACTTCAGCACAGCCGTGGGAGAAAGCGGCAAATACATATCATTCACGGCGAAAAAAGCTTTCAGTAAGACCACGTCATAGTCATCGTGGATTACTTCTTTCTTTAATACAACCGGTACCTCCATCTGAGTCAGATAGTAGGCTGAACGTTCGTATGCGCACCAAGCATCTCCTTCCAGATACAGATAGACATTGTTTGGATTATCTACCTCATGAGGCAGAACCAACTCTACTACATCTGATGCTTGTTCCATATAAAAGAAATTATTATTAATATTTGTCTTCATGACATTTACAAATTAAGTGCCTTCTGCCCTATACGTAGGGAGGAATAGCTATCATTTTACAGCGTTGAAACTATCAAATACCGCATTATCCTCTATTTTCTTGCGTAATTCCTCTAAATTTATAGCTGCGGCCTTTACGCCCATATCCTGAGCCTGCTTCAATAGAGATTCCGCTTCTGCCAAATCACCGGTCAACATACTTAACACTCCTTTTGCGTGAACCGCCTCTGGGGCGTTCCCCGCTTTCGCCAAATAGTTCTTAGCGGAAGCATAATCACCCTTGCCCATAGCGATATTCGCAGCGTTAAGATTCGCTACCGGATCATTCGGGAACATACGGACAGCGATATCAAATACATTATTATATTCGTCACTACCGATCTCATAGCTGTTAGCCACCGCGAACATCTCCCCTAAACTTAGCTGTTGCGGACGAGTCTTGATAATCTCACGCCCCTCATCCACCGTAAACTCACGTACCGTATAATCAATCTTATATTCCGAACGACGTAACGAAGGGAAAATATCTTTCAACACATAACGGAAAGCGGCGCCACCACCCAAGGCACGTAACTTAGCCTCCTTGCGATCCGGATCATCCGAGCTATCGATAATCGCCAATACCTCGCTACGATTCGGCACATTCGGATCGGCCTCTACCTTTTCCTTAAAACCGACCCAATCTTCCGGTTCCGAGCTCATCGTGAAGAAATCAGCCTTGAAGTCATTCTTCTGGCGGATATAGTCACGTAACGCTTTGACACGATTATCCGCCAATTTCTTATTACTAGCGTAAGAGCCTTCCGGTGAGGCATATCCTTTCAGTACGATACCTGTTGGTTTCACGTTCTTATCCTCTGTAACGGTACGGATCGTATTATTGATCTTCGCCAACTCCACCGCATTATTACGGAAATCAGGAAGAATCTGATATTTAGCCACTTGGAAGTCCAAGAAAGCCGTACCGACTTCCGCACGATGCTTCTCCGTCTCTGCCATCGGCGTGATATAAGAGAATGTAGGCTGAACCTCATAGCGCTTATCCGGACGACGACGAATCTTGTCCGCAATCAATAACGGACTACCGGCCTCTTCCTTACCGCAACCGCATAGATTCGGGTCTAACACGACACGTGCGTCTTTCATCCAATCCTCAAAAGGCACGACGGTTTTATAACTTACCACTTGATCTTCCTTCCCGGCTTTCAAGATAGTATAATGAGGTACGTCGTTCAAATTATCCAAGGCGACCTCACGGTTATATACTTTCTGGCGGATACGTCCGTTCACCAAAATAGAAGGAAGCCCCTCTTTTTGCGAAGCCGATTCCAAGACGGGGGTCAGTTCCAAATAGCTACGGGATTTCACCGCATCGCCACTTACTGTCACCACGGCATCGATATACACCGAGTCGCCCTTCTGTACCACGTCGTTACAAATCACTTTAACCCCATCCGAGGCAGTCTGTCCCATGATTGCCGGAGACACGACGGCCATCATAGCCGCCATCATATATGTATTTATCTTCTTGTTCATCGCTTGGGTCATTTAATAAAATAAATAATAGAAATAGCGGCTTTCGTAACCCCGAAATAATCTTTCGTATCGCTTTTCAATACGGTTCCGCAAGTGGCACAAGGATATTTATCATAATCCAGATGCGCCCAACCAATACCCAGCACGGCTTCCATGCTCCACCGGTCACTCAACAACCACTGATAGCCATAAGAAAGTCCGGCTCCATACAAATTACCTTGATACCGATGATTCTCCATATTCTTGCTCAAGAACTTCAGACCTCCAACATTGTAATCCGCATAGTGCGCATGCAAGCCGAAGAAATGTCCGTTGAACTTCTCGCACAACCAATAACGAGCTTCTGGTTGTACCAGCCAATGTTTCATACGAGCCTCATCGCCAAACTTCCATCCATTATAGTTACCGGATAGATCTAGCGACCACTTTTTCGCCAAGCCAACCTCTACGCCCAAGTTGATCGTAGCAGTCGCATCATAGAGCAAGTTCGACTTCACCGCGAACTTCTGGCCGTAAACGCCTGTCGTAGCTACCAAGAGCAGGACTAGGAAAAGAATTCTCTTCATATCGAATATTTTTTCGTTTTTATTATACATTCATGAATGCCTTCACTTCGACGAGCTCGCATTCAACTGTTTAAGTAATAATTTACCGGGCTTAAACTTCACGCTTTTACGAGCTCTTATCATATAAGCCACCCCATTCTTAGGATTTCTGCCGATCCGTTCGGTTTGTTCCCAAGCGGAGAGCGTTCCAAAGCCCAATAGCATCAAAGAACCATCACTTTCCAAAGCCTCTGTCGTAGTCTCTTCCCAAGCTTGAACAAAGCGCATCGCCTCCGCTTGCGTAACCGACAATTTATCAGCCAATGTTTTCACGAGTTCTCTCCTATTCATCCCTTTCACTTTTAATTTGCATCACAAAAATAGATTATAACATTTCTTAGCACGATAGGTGTGAGTTTCAACTTTAAAGGGTAAACCTACCAACTATCCTTGATTGATAAGAACACCTATTCATTTCAAAGAAGGTGATAGGAACACCGACACTTTATAAAGACAGCAAGGGGCAGACTTGTGTAAGCCTGCCCCTTATCAGTCATACTGTATTTATCAGACTCGGATTCTATTAACACCATCAATCCGCATCATCCACTTCTAATTCTTAATCTCCTCCTTGCGGATAAGGTTCTCAAGGTCATTCACTTCCTCCAAGGAAAACCCCGTAGATTGGGCGATCACAGCCGGATCCGCCCAAAAGTCTTACCTGTTTGCTCGTTTGCCAGAACCACGTCCGTTCGCCATGAAGGGAACTCGGGAAGGCTGAAGTTCAGAAAACGTATCTATGTCGTAAAGGTAAGGACTATTTTCCGAATAAAAAATCTCGTTTAGATAAAATAAGCCATTCATATCACTTTAGTATCAAAGATCAACCTGTTAGCCAAACGGACATTATCTGATCCTTTTGATCAATATAAGACGCATATCGTGGCATTCCCTTTTAACGAAAGCCACACAATAAAGACATGGAGCGCCGCTTTATTCATGTTTTAGGATAAAAAAGGACGGTTTTCAACGCACATTAGGAGGCAAAAGCCTACACATACGGTGGCGTTGGGCAACACCTACCGTGCCGTTGGGCATCGTAAGCGGTCGCTAATAGGGTTATAAGCGGTCGTGAATGGGCATTCTTGTACCGTTACACCCCAGTCGTAAGCCTGTTTTTCCCCTTTTCACCCTACTTGATATGAATTACGATGAATTAATTTAGCTAGAATGAAAGGGCATTTTTCAACATCTACGTATATGCTAAGCAATTACTGTTTTTTTCTTGCGTATTTGGAGGCAAGTCGTAGGTCGGGACGGAAAAAGGGATTCTCCGGGAGTTAAGAATACAAAGTGTCAGATTGATTTCTGTTAAATAGAGAGAGACGCAGCATGCTGCGTCTCTACAACTAGATATATCAATTTATTTTTCACTCCTCACACAACGAACAAACATGCCGTTATTCGTATTTAATGTTCCGACATTAATAGGAACATTGGTATTCAGAGAATACCAAAAATCTATAAAAAGCATATTCGTATCAGCATGAGAGTCACCAGATCCAGACCAATAAAAAGCCCCATATCGATGGGCTGTATTATAGAGAAGTCGACCTCCACCCAAATACCCAATACCAATCTCATCAATCCCTGTATCCTCTGCAGCACTCCCATGCTCAGTCATAACAGCCTTTCCATAAGAGAAGAACAAATTGACAGGTTCTCCAGTAGAACGAACCATTAATGTCCCTTTAGCTGGATTGCAATCTATAGTTTCATCTATAACCGCATTGCCTTCTGAATCCCACTGCCAACCAAAAGGAGTATTCTCAACCGGACAACTATCATCATACACATATCCTCCATATGTAAATAATGTATTTTTCTCCGTAGCACTCTTAATAGCACTGTAATGGCTAGCCGCAGGAACTTTATAACCACTCGGACATGGACCTTGCCCATACTCCCATTTGTATTTTTCATTGCGCATGTCCTCCGATGTTTTTTCTTTCCAATTCAAATGCTTATTACCATAAGTCACATCCCATGGTGTATAATAGGAATCTGAAGCCCCTCCTTGATAAAAATATCCAGATTGGGTCGGAGCGTTGGTGATAGAGCCTTTTGTCGTACAATTGAATAAAGACCAAGTTGCCCCACCATCCAACAATTGCGTATCCGCATAACCTTGACGCAAATAAATCATATGCTCGCAACGGTTATTATGATAGGTTACCTTGATAGCGCCATAACGATTGGTGGAAGAACTTCCTGTGCTCGAATTCGGTTTATAATTAAAAACAATATCACCTCCAGTACCTGTAACAGACTCCGATGTTCCGACGACAGACTGTCCGTCATCTGTAGATAGCGTAAACCAATCTCCTGCGGTAATAGTAGCTGTCCAAGGGCCAATAGAATTCAATATCTCATACTTTCTCTTCTCCTTATTAAATTCTCGCACCTTAACTTTGACAAGCTCCCTGTTGTCCCATTTCTTATAGAAAGCTATCGGATCGACCAAACGGATAACTTGATTGACAGTTACAGTTTTAGAGATTGATTTTCCATCCTTCCCTGTAGCCGTAATCGTCACGGTATTAGTTATGTGATCCTTACTACTAATATTCGTTTTCTTCGTGATAACTCGAATCGTATTCGTATTTTTATCATACGCACCAATCTGGAAATCCTCACGATTTGAACCTTCCACACTCCATGTACAATTATCAAACCAACCATGGTCTGTCGGTAACTTCACTTGGATATCACTTATAGAGCCTATCCGATACCCGATATAAATATCATCCACCGTAAAATCCCAGTTGAAATCTTTCGTCACACGCCAAGAAGCCTCGTCAACCCCGCCCTTACCGGTAAGATTAAGCGTCACGTTATAGTGGGCGTTTCGCTCTACCGCAAAATTGGTAAAAGCGTCATCTCCTAAGAAAAAGCGATAAACAATCTTCCCACTAGCACCCATTTCTGAATACTCCGCTTCCACACGAATATAAGAACAAGTCTTATCCGCTTCCACAGTGGCGACATCCTTTATTGGGGTGTTACCTAAACTGGCCGGGGTTTTATATGCCTCTACATACTGTCCGTCTTTCCATAAGCAGACACCATCCGGTTGCTTATTCTCATACATAAAGAAAACACTGTTATCTTTCATTGAACTAACATTCTCTACCGGATTGGAAAATTCGATCATATCAGCCTCCGTTATATAATCTGAAGGTGACGGATTTGCCGGGATTAAGTTGTTCATAAACAATTTACCAGTAGCCGGTACTTGATGCAAAGATACTTTTAGGGGCTTGATCGTACGATCTTTCAATCCAGAAGTATTCACAGATACGGATATCATAGCGTAAATACGCTTTAACGAAAGGATGGCAGAACCTTTTCCTCCGCTAACTGATACATCATCAGCGGATGCGCTCATTACCATCTTTGGCAAATTATCTAACGTTCCATACGATAGATTATCTATCTTATCGAACGGCTCCGCACTCAAATCAGATTCTGCGTTCGCAATTACTCGTACACGATAAGAACCATTCTGTAAAGCTATATCGTAATTAACCGCCTTATTCTCTTCGTTATTATTTACGGTAAGGCCATTCAAGGCTGCACCGGTCAAATACAATCCTTTAACTAAGCGATTATTATCCTTATTATACACAAGGATATTCAAATCGCTAATAGCATTAGCATCAGTAGCCGAGGCTTTCGTGAGCGGAGAGATCACGTCGCTAGCGGAAACGCTCAAGGACAGTCGTAATCCATCAACTTTCTGCTCTCCTCCATTCACTTCCGTCTCTTCCATGCAGGAACCTAGTCCTAGCATTAACAGGCCCAAGAACAAGGCATATATATATTTCATCGCTTTCATAATATTCTATTTACTGTTTAATTAAAGTTTGCGCTAACATCTTTCCCAACCCAAGGAGCTACCCATATCTTAAATTCACCTGTTGATTGTTTCAACATTCCTGTCACATGATAATAATTACCGTGGATCAAACCGTCCGTGCATTCACCCGCTTTATATTCAGGGTTGATTGGGATGGAGTATTGATAGTCCGTACTCTTTCCAGTAGAAGTTATATCTATTTTAGATACAGTTTCACCCATTTCCAATTCTTCCGTATTGATAATAAACTTAGTGTTTGAACCCTCTCCCCAGCCTCCATTTTCATCCCATATGGGATGAAAACCTGTAGACTTCAACTTATAAGTCGCTATTTCCTTTTTATCACCCTTAACGTATTCCCCAACTATCTTCACAGACAAGGCTTTTGTTAGATCACTGACCTTGTCTCTTTCATACGTGTAAAAAGATAAATTGACCTTAGTATCTGCCATTCCTCCTAGGATAAATCCATCTCTCAAACCAATCGCATCATTCAATTGATTTGTGGGGATAATCAGTTTCGATTGTGTATTCACATTCAATACTTGAACACTTATCAAATTAAACAACCATGTTGGAGTTGTAGTAGTTATCGCCATTGTAATAGGGTTTCCCGAAGAAAAACTTTCTATATGCGCATATTTATTACTAGTATTAGGTTGATTAGCACAGTCTTTATCCGCAGAGTTATTCCATGCCCGCGCTAACGCCTTAGCACCAGCTGGAACTTTTTCTCCCGATCCTGTTGCCTTCAATGCACCAGACTGATCCACATATACAATAACAGGTTTATTTTTGTTAGATGCGCTACTCATTCTTTTAGATAACTTATTGATAATGTCATCCATAGAATAACCATCCAACGTCCACTTACTCGTAGTCGTAGAGCCTTCCATCTTCGGCAACTCCACATCCAAGTCCAACTCTACTTTCGCCACCAATTGCTTCAAATGGACATCCTTGCCGCCAGAAATCACACCGCTAGTAGCGGTAAATTTCATATCCTGCTCGCCTGCCTTTATCAAGGTTTTCGGATCGAATGTATAATAGCCCTCTCCACCCAACGTACCAGTATAAGTTACCGTCTCGGCACTTAACCCATTATAATCCATTTCCGCATAAGACGCAACCTTGTCCTCCAATGGATTCACGATAGCTACCACCTTCAGTTCCGTGTTAAGCGGCAAGGTCAAACCGGTCAGTTTAAAGGAACCCGAGCTTTGCGTCCCTACAAAACTACCATCACCTAAGGTTCCGGTCTTAGAAATCAAGTATTTCCACTCGTTATCTACCTTCTTGAAGATAGAGACAAAAATATTGTTTATGTTAAGTTCATCCGCCGTAGCGTACTGATAAGTACCATCGGCATTTATCGCTTTCGTCTCCACGCCCTCAGTAGAGAAAGAGATCGAAACCGTACCTGTTTCCATCGGTCGCTCATCTATCAGCTTCTCTTCCGTACATGCGGTAAAGGCCAAGAGCGCCAAAAATCCTGTCAATACTATATCTTTTAACTGCTTCATGTTATGTTTATTTTACCCTGTCTACTTAACTGGTTCTCCAAAAATATCACCGACACTCAAGGTATTCGGTATCCAATCTTCAATTACAAAATCAATATCCTCGCTGGCATTACCTATTGTCACAGATAACTTATAGAGATTCCCCCCAACAACCTTCACCGCATCTCCCGGCTTTGTCTTGATCGGATAGGTACGATCCATTACCGCGCCATCGACCTTATAGGTTATTTTCATGGAAGTCTGACGATCTGTATCCGTATTATCATAGCCATAAAAACGGATCTTATCGTAAGTACCGTAAATGTCTTTCTTCGGATCACTCTGGTTCTCATCGGTTGGCTTCAGAATATTATCATCTACTCCGGAAAAAGAGCTACCATACTCACCTACCACTTTAGCGCTTAGCTTAATGTTCAGCATCTGTACGGAAACGACCTCTACATTCGGTACTACCGGATACCCACCACCCACCTTTTCTTTACTTGTGTCTACCACCTTGAAGGAAGCCAGTTCAAACGCCGCGACTCTCTGCGATACGGGAATTGTTATTTTGTTACAATTCCCGTCATCGTGAGTAGCCAATTGAGTAGTTGTTTTATAAGATCCAATGGGTTGTTCTCCTACTTTTACTAGAAAATTAGGATGTTCTGCCAACTCTACATCTTGAATATCCGCTATGGTTGTACAAGCCAATAACTTATCGGCAGTCGTCTGTGTCAGGTTCGCCACCGCATAAGCCGTAAGTGCCGGCTTATCACTTGGCACTTTCACGATCATGTGGCGCTCGATATCCGTAGTAAAGGACTCGCTACTCGTCTGTAAATCGCTCGTTGCGTACCAATAAGAAGACAATACATTGCCATCTTTAATAATAGCTACAAAACAATTACTGATAGAAGATTCCGTAGAAGTAACATCATTGGGATTTTCCGTTATTTCACCAGCCTTGGTCATAGAGCTATTGCCGGAAAGAGAGAAGGCAAAAACGGTCTCGGTGTTTGCGATATTCGTCCCAACGTCTCCCATATCCACGTTATTCAAAATATCGTCTTCCATGGAGCAGGACACTCCGATGCAAAGGAAGCATAATAATGCTAGTATATTCTTTATTTTCATAATGGATTGAATTTTTCTCTTGTTTTACACTAGCAAAATTAGAGGAATCCATTATTCGGCACGATAGGCGTAACTTTCAACTTTAAGGGGTAAAACTAGCATATTGGAAGTAGCATTTTAAGGGTGTGGCTAAAGCTATCTTAGGCGATAGGGATACCTATGCAGGGCGCAAATCCATCCATCATAGGACAAAAAAACGGAGCCCGGAAATTCCGAACCCCGCCTTTCGCTGTTTATTTAAATATAAAAGAACTTAATCAATTCACGTCATCCTCATGTTGCGTAATGACTGTCCAAGGCTGCACCTTTACGCTAAAGCTGATGCAAGCGTTCAACTCGCTAGTATCGGGATCCTTGGAACCCTCGCCGGTAATAGTGGCATATACCTTATATATATTATTGCGTTGTACGCCTATAGCAGCACCATCGCTAATAGGGATACGGTAATAACGGTTCTCTTTGACCACTCCATTATTTGTCCAAGTCCCTTTAAGGATCAACAGGGTTTGGATATTTCCGGTAGGAGCATCGCTAGGCTCTGGATCTTTTGTCATGTCGTGTGTTGTTCCATTATACTCATATACGTAAAATTGAGCCATTTCCGGAAGACTGCTGTTATTTGTACCGGAGGTTGTCTTATCAGAGAACGTTTGCCATGCGGGTCCGGAATAATTGACCTCACTGCCACTCATGTTCTTACTGTGATTATTACTTACCATGTTTATAGAAACCTGCTCCTTGATCTCTTTGGCAAACTGAGCGACATTGTTTGTACCCTTCACCAAGTAATAATCATCACGTATATAATCACATCCATGGCTGAAAGGGCCGGCGGCTTGCTCCAATGAGTAAGCCGTAGCGTCACCATACAATTTAGACTTAGTACTAACATTCGCTACGTATACGCCTGTCAATGTAAATGTAGCACCTTCATAACTCTGCGTGAAATTGCAATCCAATCCCTCTAACTGCACCCGGGCTACATGGCGGGTTAAGGAAATATTATCAGTCGAGTTCTCCTCAGGATAATAAGCATCACCCTCAGTCCATTTGTCGCCGTTTTTAATGATTGTCGTATGATTGGAGCCTATATCAGCTTGTTTTGTATTCTTAATAGACTGATCATTAGCTATTACCCAATTATCGTAATCCGTCCCAGCCACAAGCCCACCGATTGTGACAATCTGGCTAAACATCGGGACATAAGTAGCTTGAGTTGACGCATGTACATCCGCAAAACTTACGATATTCGAAAGCTCGCCGTTCGTTATATCCCCCCATGTAGAAGGAATTTTATCAAGCGCTGTATTCGCAAAGATTACCACTTTCAATTGCGTAGAAGAAACTTCACCTGCCGCCATAGCCTTCACTTTAACAACGATATCTTCAATCGTTCGCAACTTTTCAGAGCCGGAAGCCTCCACTGTTTTCATGGCCGCAAATTTATCGTTAGCCGCATCACCGTCATTATCCGCATAAAATAAATAAGCGGTCAGGCTCCTTATAAATTGCTCGTTTCCACTGCCTACTTCCGTTGTCGCTTTTGTCTGTATCCCATCCAAAGCCGTAGCGGTAAGAGAGACGTTCGCATCTATCATCTGATAGTTCTCTTCCGGTATCTCGATGCCATTCGAGCTATCGTCCGAGCAGGAGGCAAAAGTGCATACGGCGAAGGAGGCTAATAATAAATGTCTTAGTTTCATATCCTTTTGTTTTTTCTTGTTTATACTAAATTTCATTCCCTATGATTCCATTACTTAGTCTATTACCGGATGCTGCATTACCGGGCCCCAGCCTACTACCTGCACGGCTATATTCAAGTTGGTATCTACCTCGGGTTCCGGATCCGGACCTGGGCCCGGGTCTGGCGTTACGGGAATATTGTCGAAACTTTCGCCGTCAAAATAAATACGGAGACGGTAAACGTAGTTGCGACGGATGAAATTATGATCATAGCCGTTCTGCAAGCCACCCGCATTGATCACCGCCGTGAAGATTTTCGTATGGTCCTGATAACTGGAATTTCCCCGTAAGGTAGCTTTTACGGCGATCATCGTGTGATCGTCGCTTTTCATATTTTCCATTACATAATGAACGAATGGCGTATTGGATATCGAAGTGCCATCATTTACCAACAGATCCTCGAACGAGGTATCTTCCGAATTTCGCACGGCATCGGGAGCCTCTGTCTCTCCCCAATCCGCCTCACTGAAATAGTAAGACTTTGTCTTCATATTGTAGATGCCTACCGCATCGATTCGCACCTCACGTCCGGCGAACGGCGTTCCGGCAAAACGAGTGGATATATTCACCAAATCAATACGTGCGGCTACACGGGTCAAAAGGATCGGGTCGGAGATGCCATCCACATTCTGATCGCCAAGATCCGTATATCCTAAATAGTTATCTTCCTCAGATAAAGCGGATTTTGTAACGATCACTTGACTACTCATCGTTAGGTTCGTTTGCGATTGCGAGGAGAGGTCTACCAAGCGAGTCTGGAACTCATCGTAGGTAGAAACGGTAGATAATAAATCTCTCGGCACGTTCGCCAAGACAATGATCCGTGCCCGGACAGCCTTCGTTGTCGGCACATCGGCTATTATGGCGGAATGTTCCGCCCCGGAAAGAGCCTCCCATTTATAACCGAGCAGTTCCGTGCCGGTCTCATTAAATACTACCACAGCCAAATTATTGATATAAGCCTCACCCTCCAACTCATTCACGTCATTGGGGTTATAGGCTTTCGTAGCCGTACCGGATGCCTTGACAGCGACGGACAGCTTAGCGCCTTCTAAGGGAAGAACCGGATCCTCATCTTTAGAACAACTCACACAAGCGAGAATCGCCAAACCGGATAAAAATATGTTCGCTAATAATTTCATGTTCGTATCGTATTTCTTAATTATATATGATGAGGTACCCTTTAATGCATCGGAATATCTTCTTCCACTACTCCCCAAGGACGAACGGTTGCCCGGACGGATAAGGTTCCGCCCTCACCCCATTCAAGGATCAGATGGGTATTCTCTCCCGCGCTCGTATAAATAGGATCACCGTTCTCGTCTACCTTGGCCGAGCCTAACGAGACTCCATTGGCGCTTATCGACACAGCCATATCCTGTCCCGGACAAGCGGTTTGCATAGTAGGGGTTATCCATTCAACCCCGGACTCGTTCCATGCACCTTCCGGATTATAATATACGCTATCGCCAATCTGCGTGCCACGGTAATCAAAACCACTTAATGTATTATTCAAGTAGAAGTCGCAATCCACGGAACTTCTCAACCCCATCCTGCCGAGTTGCTCTTGCAACCCTCGGGTCTCGATCGTGACCGTACCCACTTTCGGACGAATCACGATCTCAGTCTCCTTCGCTACGCCTCCGGCTTTTGTCAACACTTGTTCGCTACCATAATAAAGGCTGTCCGGGGTAACCGCCAAACCATCTTGGCTTTTCAACATCACTTTCAAGTCCTCTATGGTCTGGGCCTCCGATACGGATTGCTTTTCACCCAAGGCATTCACGTTGCCCCATGCCACGATACGTAGACTACGATCGGCGGTATAGCCATCCAAAACGATCTCATTGCGGGAACGGATAAAGTTCTTATCCAAGCTACGTTTCTCCAAGTAATTCAGATTCTCGTCGAATATATACAGATCGGTAGATTCCATCCATCCGTATTCCGTTATATCGTCTCCCTTGATATTCTCGACCTTCAGTTTGAGCGTATAGCATTGATCCAAATCCTCCTTGATGCAGCTAGTCGCTATAATAGCGAACAAAGCCACAACCAAGAGAAGCAATTCCTTTGTAAACAGTATGTGTTTCATAATCCTAATTTTTTCTTATCAATTATTTTACCCTATATTGCTTTATTCTACTTCCTCATGGATAGTCTTCACGTTCCATGGCTCCACTTTCACGGATGCGCTCACGTTCGCCGATACCATCGGATCGTATGGGATCTCGGAACCGGGGCCGATGATGGTCAAGGTGATCGCGTATTTGTAGTTACGTTGGACGTAAAACCCACTCTTCTCTTCCGTACCACCAATCGTCACTTTTTCTCCAACAGGAATCGCGTAATAACAATTCTCTTTCGTAATAGACTCTTTCGCACCTTGCGGGAGATAAGTATAATCACCCTTTACGAGCAATAGAGTGTGGTTTGCATAAGCCGGATTAACATTAGATTCACCTGCATTAACTTCACCTTTTATATTCTCATAAACATAAAATTCATGATTCAAAGCCTCATCACTTGTTGTATTTTCTTGAACTAACATATCTCTTAACGACTGAGTCCCTTTCTTGTAAGAACCTTCGTCAATATTCCCTGAAAACTCTCGACCAACCATATATTTTAAATATCCAAGAGTCGGATCTGTAAAATCAATTATTTTCTCTATCGCTCCCCACTCTTCTTTAGAAGCCACATTTGAAACACCTTTTGCGCTTGCGATAAAGACTTCTTTTAAAACGAAGTTTTTACTTATATAATTCGCAGTATCGGGATTACTATGCGTTACCCGAGCTAAAGCGATCGAAGCGACATTACGAACCAAAGGAACTGGGCCTCCACCATGAACTTCCTGGCCTGTTTTTCCATTCACAGTTATCTCACTCTTCTCATCAGCATAACCTATATAGTTAATCGTATTCGCAACTAATGTCACATCAAGCACCCCACTACTCATCGTCAAACCTTTTTCCAAGGTCTCGTCGGCCAGATTGATTGTTGTTTCAAGAAAGTCAGTTATATCCTTTGCCTTTGCCAATTCAGCTTGGATAGCCGGGGCAGCGTTCGCCACAACCACGACCTGAGCATCACCCGCATACACGTCTTGCGGACCGACATCCTTTGTCCCATCAAGGTTAGGAGTAGCATCTTTTGTATATATCACACTCCATCCATCAACTCCAAACACCCCAACCGTTAGCGTATTCACGTCCGCATCCGTTGGAGTAGTTTCTCCGGTCTTCGTAACCGCCCCCTCCTCACTCTTGATAGCCAAAGCTAGTTGAGCTTTCTCCAAGACAGGAGCCTTTGGAATTTCTATTTCATTATCATCGGAACAAGCGGCAAATCCGCATAGCACCAACGATAAAAGAATGTATTTCTTGAATCTCATAGTATAATATTTTTTGTTCTCACATTAATATGTGACAAAAATAGAAAGGATATATCGTGGCGCTGATAGGCAGAACTCTCTATAATAAGAGACAAATGTATCAATTTCATAAAAGTGATAGGTTTCCCTACCTTTTGCAACTTTCACCTATAGAAAAAGGCTCAATCCGTGTATTTTATGCTACCGGGGTGGTACTCGGATCATCCTAGTAACAAATATACATAATCACTTAAATTCAGCAAAATCATGGCAAGAAAAAAGCAAGACCCATTTCCATGCAGGGATCACCTTGATCTCCTTGCCTTCTCTATTGAATGTATTTTCCTCGTCTTTCGTGACAATGATAAGATTCTCGCATCCGGTCACCGAGGCGGCTTCCAGCAAGCCTTTGATTTCCCTTTCTCTCGTACTCGCATCCACCATATCCCAAGTGACCTGTATGAGTTGTATCACGTTATCCTCCCGTTGAAGCACAAAATCGCACTCACAATTTCCTTGATAGTAGGTAATCTTGTCCGAAGGGAGCCGCATCCGGTTCAGTTGCATAAACACGGTGTTTTCCAGATTTTTCCCATTGTCGTTGCTCTGCGGCATAAGCACGGCACCACGCATACCGTTATCTATACAGTAGTATTTATCAAGCGATTTCTGTTCCTTTACCAGCGAACGGTCGTATTTGGAGATTCGCGCGAACATGAAGATGTTACAAACATAATCAGCCCAAAGATACAGGTCATCCTTACTGACTTTAAGCCCTTGGGACTTGATGTCCTTGTAGATGGCATTGATGGAGGTAGGCTTGGTGAGATTGGCCATGACACGCTTGACGAAATACCGTACCACACCCGTATTGGATATCTTGTAATGTTCGGCCAAGTCCTTCAATATCATCGTGTCGAAATAGCCGTGAAGCAGTTTCAACTGCTCCGACCGGGATGACGTCAATACGATTTCGGGAAAAGCGCTTGCCTGATTGTATGCCTCGAAAGCCATCTTCAATCTTGCCCTGTCCTGTTCCAAATAGCTATTAGTGGCGATTCCCTTGAAACGGCAATATTCATTGAACGAAAGCGGATAGGTCTCGTATTCCAAGGGATATCCGCGCAGAGCCGAACTTAACTCTGTGGACAGCATGGTAGCATTGCTTCCGCACACATAAATGTTCTTACAATAAGATTTATAGACACGCAAGACGAAGTATTCCCAATCCTTAATCAATTGAATCTCGTCGAAAAACATATACACATCTTTTATGGGTATATCCGGAAACATCTCCATGTATGAAACTATCACATCATCCAAATCATCGGATGACATATTTTTCAAACGCTCATCATCAAACCCCAGCCATAATATATTTCTAGGGGAAACCCCTTCACGGACAAGCCCATTGATAGCGATCTCCATTAATGTGGACTTACCGCAACGACGCACACCCGGAACCGTAATGATCTTGTTTCGGTTGATCGGTAACTTTATGTCTCGCTCAATCACATCAAACGGAATTTCGCTTTGCTTGATGGCAATAAGAGATTTGATGACATCTTTCCTCATGATTTTCTTTTTTTATAGGACAAAGATAGGATTTATTTCCTAAATTACAGGAAACAAACATATTGATATTTCCTTGAAATTAGGAAATACTATACTGAAAAACTTACATAATCACTTAAATTCAGCAAAATCATGGCAAGAAAAAAGAATGAGATGAAAGCGAAAGAGCCCGTAAAGCTCCGGTTCAAGAAACTGTCGAACGCGAACCAGTCCATATATCTGGACATCTATTACAAAGGAAAGAGGTATTATGAGTTCCTCAAGCTCTACCTCACCCCGGAACGTTTCCCTGAAGACCGTGATAAGAACCGGATCACTTTGCGCTTGGCCAATAGTATCAAGGCACAACGGATCATTGATCTTCAGAACGAGATTTATGGTGTCCGTATGATAAACGGGCTCGGGAAAAAAACACTTTTAGAATTCCTCTCGGAATTGTCCACCGATAAATCCGCGCATGGCGACAAAGCCTATTCCCTACGATTAAGAAGTCTGGCCAATCATCTTAGAGACTATATGCCGCAATGCTTGCTTAAAGACATAGATACCGGTTTCGTGAAAGGTTTCATCGCTCACTTGCGTAAACAACCCTACCTCAAAAGCGACTTCACGATTCACGGTTATTACCGGCTCCTGAATGTCACACTCAATAAGGCGGTCAAAAAAGGACTGATCCTCTCGAATCCTTGTGGTTCGCTGGATACAGACGAAAAACCCCACAAACCTACCAGCCTGCGTACTTATTTGACCCTAGAGGAACTAAAGAGGTTAATCCGGACAGATTGCGCATGCCCAGAGGTAAAAAAGGCTTTTCTGTTCTGCTGTTTCTGCGGACTCCGGATCAGCGACTTGACCGCTCTTAGATGGGAAGATATGCAAAAAGAAGGAAATGATAAATTCCGTTTACAGATCATACAAAGAAAGACGAAAGAGGCTATTTATCTCCCATTGTCCGAGGAAGCGATAAAATACCTTCCCGCAAGGGAGAATGACAATGACAGGGTCGGCTTGATATTCCATCTACCTAGCCTCACGATTATATGTCAGGTATTAAAAGGCTGGGCCTTAGCCGCCGGCATCAAGAACAAGAAAGTGACCTTTCATGCCGCGAAACACAATGCTTTTGCTATCTAACTGAAAATTAAATAGTTCTCTTGTTATTTTTATTTAATAGGTAACTATTTAGAAACGAGCGAAATTCAGCGGCTTGTTTCATCTTGCATACATTCAAAGGACGTTTTTGTTATGCAAAAATAAGGTTTTCAAGTGAGAAAAACAAAATATCCTTAGGCTTTATCTCCTAAAAACTACCAGTAATGGGGGGCTGGAAAACAATCCTCCTTTTGAAGATATTTCTCTTCTTTTATGTACATATCCGCGTATGCTTTGCGGAACAAATGTCTTTTTCTATTATTAATATTCATCATTTCCTTTTTTGCCAAACGCATCTTACTATCAGGTCTGTCCTTTTTTCTATAGTTGTGTCCCTGGCATAAGACTGTCCTGCCGGGTTACGGGTATGGAAGTGTTCCTCTTCCCCTTTGTCTGGCGGTTGCATCTCAAAGGTTCATCCCGGGCAAGGCAGCCGGTAACACAAGCAGGGCGGTCCGTCGGAGTCCACGTAATAATTTCACATTTTCTGTGTTTCTTTCTGTAAGGCTTCCTTCAGCGTCTGCTTGTCCAGTGTTTTCTGTTTCGACATGAGCAGCTGCAGGGCGCAACGGCGCACCACGTTGGTTATGGAAGGAAAGGTAAAAATAATAAAAGAATTGATTCGCTTCAATAAAAATCCAGTTTTTTTCATATCGGACATTATACCTTTGTTGTTTCGGGTATATTAAAAGGCGTGCCATAAGAAACTTTACAAAAGTATTAGGACACAAAATCAATCTTTTCTATGCAGATATATGCTGAACTGATTAACCCAAAGGTCGGAGAAGATACGGACAAAATTTTCGATAAGATTAGTTTCATATATCGCTTAGCTAATTAGAAATGTATTCTACATAGAGATACACTTGGCACAAAAAACATCGTAAGATATATAACTTGATGCAATCCTTTCCGCACAGCCATGCAAGCGTCGGAACAAACAGGCGGGATATTTGACGTAACTTGTGCACCGCTTATCAACCTGTGGGGATTTGGCTTTACAAAGTTTGACAGCATCACTCCGCAACTCGTAGACAGTATCCGCCACTTTGTAGGCTTCCGAAAAGTGCATTTACAGGGCAACCGTGTGATGAAAGACGATCCCCGCATTCTGCTCAATTTCTCGGTGCTCGGCGGCGGTACTATCTGTAACATAATCGCGTGTTTGTTCGACCGCAAAGGCATATCGAACTATATGATAGACATCGGCGGCGAAATGATAGCGAAAGGAAAGAACCCGCAAGGGTGGAATTGGTGCATTGGCATTGTCAGACCGAAGGATGACAGTACTGGAACAAACTCCGAGCTTGAACAAATTGTGCAACTGTCGGAACGGCTGGGACTCGCAACTTCCGGCAACTACCGTAATTTCTATCTGAAAGATGGAAGGAAATACGCTCATGCCATCAATCCGATAACAGGATATCCGGTTCAAAAGGATATATTGAGTGCTACAATTATTGCCCATCAGTGCATGCTTGCTGATGCCTATGCAACGGCCTTTATGACGTTGGGGAGCCGCAAAGCCCGTCAGTTGTAGAAAGAGCATCCGGAAATTGACAATTTCATTATCTATACGGACAGTTGCGGAAACTACCGGACAGAGTACTCGCCGCGAATGAAAAGGTATCTGGCAGATTAATGTTTTCTATATTCCTGCGGAGTAGAGCTGGTGAACCGTTTAAAGAATTGGGTGAAGAACGCCGTATTTTCAAATCCCAGCGAATGGGCCATCTCCTTTACGAACATATACGCAATTACTTCGGCGTGAAAGTGACAAAGGGAGTCGCTTTCCAGTTTATGGTGAACAACCTGTTGAGCAAGGAGTGCGGCTATCGTTCGATAACATTCATGGTGAAATTGGATATTACTTTTTAACAGTAGAAGGATAATAACCTGGAGCCGTAATGGAGAGATTACTTTCGTTACGACTCCTTTCGCATGCCGTCTGCATGATTTTAACGTCTCAACTCTCTTATTCACAGTCGTTAGACCATGTGTAGCCATGTGTATCGCATTCCACATCATTGTAGAAAAAATGCCCATCAGACATTTGCATTATGCAATATGAATAATTCATAAGAGTCTGTTTTACAGCAATATGATAAATATCCATTTATTTGGCACGGTGATTGTCTATTCTTTAGCGTAAGACGATAAGATGTTTAACAATTTAATAATTAGCATTATGAAAAAGGTATTGTTTGCAGTAGCACTGGTAATGGGATTAGGTAGTTCAGTAGCATTCGCTAACAACATGGCATCAGATGTTGAAATCGTTGCAATGGTGAACGAGTTTAAACCGATTGATATAAAGGAACTCCCGCAGGCAGTTCAGGACGCCATCAAGAAAGACTATGCTGAATCCACCATTAAGGAAGCAGCCGTAGAAGTGGCAGAAGATGGCGTAAAGACTTATAAAGTAACTTTGGTTGATGCCGTCGGAACCGAAAGCGTTGTGTTTTTCAACGAAAAAGGTGAAATGCTGAAATAATTCTGAATGGTTATTTAGGATAACAGTTACATTTGCACATAAAATAAACAAGGCTGTCTCAAATAAACTTTGGGATGGCCTTTTTTGTGTCTGCAAAAAATCGGGTAAGCCCTAACTTCGCTCAGCCAGAACTTGCCCATCTCCCTAATTTTTTGTATCTTAGGGCATCAAGTCAAGATATCCCAAAGATAATGTTTAAAAGTTACACATCCAACGATAATCTGCTTTTACCTCCATGTTTAGGCGATTTTATTCCCCGGAACGATCCGGTCCGGGTTGTTCACCGCATCATTGAACAGATAAACCTTGAAGCACTTTACCGTAAGTATTCCCCTAAAGGCTGTTCTGCGTACCACCCACGCATGATGCTTCAGATTCTTGTCTATGCATTTGCGTAATATCTATTCCAGCCGTCGCATAGAAGAGTTCTGTCGTAATGACATACGCTTCATGTGGCTTACCGGCAATGTAACTCCTGACCATAATACCATCAACCGTTTCCGCAGCAGCCGGCTAAAGGATGTGCTGAAGACGATATTTGCAACCATTGTAAAGTTTCTCGTGGCGGAAGGTTTTGTAAGTCTGGATGTGGCCTGTACCGACGGGACGAAGATGGAGGTGAACGCCAACCGTTATACGTTCGTCTGGGGGGCAAATCTATACATACCCGCATATCCAGAATCGCGGAACAGCTTGAGGAGATATGGCAATACGCCGAGTCCCTCACCAAGCAGGAACTGCGTGATTCCGCTCCGGTTGCCTATCAGGATATCACCCCGGAGAAAGTGGAAAAGGCACTCGGGCAGATAGATGATGCCCTGAATGGAGTGGATGCTGACAAGAAGATGAAAGCGAAGGTAAGACGTGTAAGGAAGTCATGGCTTGAACAGCTCAAGAAATATGAATCGCAGGGAAAGATACTTGACGGACGTAACAGCTACTCAAAGACAGACAATGATGCTACTTTCATGCGCATGAAAGATGACCATATGAAGAACAGACAACTCAAACCCGGATACAATCCCCAGTTCAGTACCAATAAACAGTTCATTCTGAACTATACCATCCATCAGTGTTGGGCGATACCTCCACCTATCCTCTGCATATGGATGATTTCCATTCCCTCTACGGCAGATACCCTGACGTGTCTGTCTGTGATGCCGGATACGGAAGTGAAGAGAACTATCTGTATGCTTTCAGACATGGCATTGAAACCTTTATAAAGTACAATTATTTTCATAACGAAGAAACCGACGGCATGTATTGTCCTATGGGACAGAGAATGGAAAGACTCTCCGATGCAAGGCGGGTAACAAACAACGGTTTTGTGCAGACCATATCAAGATACAAGGCACGTAACTATAAGGGCTGCCCGTTAAGATGCCGGTGCTACAGAAGCCGCTCGGAAAGGATTGTACAGGTAAATCACCGTCTGAGGAAAATCAAGGAAAGAGAACGTGAAAAGCTACTCTCTGATGAAGGTCTGAAATATCGCAGTCAGCGACCACAGGATGTGGAAGCCGTATTTGGAAACCTCAAGAACAACAAGCACTTCAAGAGGTTCCATCTTCGTGGATTTAAGAAGGTTGAAATTGAGTTCGCCCTGCTAGCCATAGCATATAATCTTGCAAAAGTAGCCTCTTAGGAGGCTTATGGCAACGAAAAAGCAGTTTGAAAGGATGAAATCTTCAAAAGTAAGTTTGTAAACACCTCTTTTGAGACAGCCTCTCCTTTTTTAGTAAATTTGTATCTGTCTAATTTTTAAGCCCCTATATCCATACTCAATCTAACCAAACATCGCATGAAGTGGTACTGCTTCATCCAAATGCAACTGATAGGCACGTTCGTACATTATTTTGTGCTTGATTGTATCGTTATATCCATTGCAGCCATTATCTGTAGTCCATTTGTATCCATGACCCATTACAGACAGGCGTTGTTCAGTATGACTTATTTTTCCTCCCTGGTGTTTTTTATGGAGTATGCATTGTGCATTTTGCGGCACCGGCCAAATATCCGGATAGAGGTATAAACCGTGCACGATGGAAATATATTTTTTCATTCTACGGTTTGTGGACTCCGTGACCATTTTCCCTTATATGTTAACCTATATGTATTGGGATACGAATATTGTCCATGCCATTATCCTCCTTTACATTTTTATTATTGTCAAATAGATAAGATACTCACGGAAGAGTGGGTTATGGCCTATACTGCCTGCGGCATCATGGTCTGTTTTTCTGCTTGTACTATATAGAGCTTAATGTACAGCTTGAGGATTTCAAAAAAATTGTGACGGGCTTTGGCAGGCAGTAATTCTAAGACTTTTAATGAAGAAAAATTAAGCCACCCCTTAAAAAAGGAGATATTTCCTTTGAAAGAATTCATTTCTTTTATTACATTTGTATTAGTCTTTTAAAAATAGAAGATTTATAGTAAAGCGTTAAGGCATTATTCAAGTTCAGGAAATCCCCAATTTCGAAACAACAATTGGATAATACATTGGACGCTCCACGTACTATTTATATAGATTTTTGTTATATATAGGCGTGGGGCTTTGTGTATTATATGTTGTTGAGTATGGGGATACTTCTGAACGGTAATACCAAAGTTCCCACGCTTAACTTTATATAAACACAACTCCAGGGAACAGGGTTGGCTTATTATAAACATTATGAAAGCAACTTGTTTTAAAAGCGAGACAACTGTCTCCAACGACTTCCCCCCCTTCGTTTGTTACTGTCTTTTGTGGAATATTCTATCCTTTCATTTCCATCCTGTCTCTTTCGGGACATACCGTTCATTATCATAATCATACAAATTACATGCCAAGACACTTTTCTGCCTTCTCCTTCTATGGTACTAGATAATAGTAACTCCCCCTGTCACACAGAGGAAGAACTTTGGTTGCAGGTACTTTCTCTATCAAGAGAGTTGCAGGACTGTAAAGCTAGTCTGCACCATAATACTTTGGACTGTATTTCCGATAAGATTGAAGGAATAGAAAGAGAACTGGATATCTTATTGGATATTCTGCAAGGAAGACAAGACAAAAAGACACCATAGCACTATTTTTTTGTGACAATTTGTCTATGCGGATAAGTATCCTATTATTTAAGCCTCGTTTAAGAATTCCGTTTTATGGGTTACCCACAATCGAATGGAATTTTTATATACAGGGAATAACACATAATATTAGTAATGGATTTTCAATATTCAGAGTGATAATGGATAAACGAATAGAAAACGCCATGAATGAGTTGATCAATACAGAAATATGGTCAACCGGTTTATACCTGTCATTGCAGGTCTATTTTGAAGATGAACGGCTTCCAATACTTAGCTCCTGGCTAAACTCCCAAGCACAGGACAATATGAACAAGGTTTATCAGATGATGAATCGGATATGCCATGATGGAGGATGTGTTGCAATCAATGAAATGAAACGGGATACACATGAATGGACAACGCCATTGAATGCCCTGAATGAATTGCTTGAACACGAGCAGTACATATCATGTCAGGTAAACACATTTCTCATATTATGCCGGAATGTGAACATGTCCTTCCATTCTTTCATCAGCGGGCTGTATGCAGACCGTATATATGTAAGTACGGTATTTATGGAATTATTACGTATCCTCGCCAAGGAAAACGAACGGAGACTACCTTATTTTTAACGGTATGGATTTAAGATTGATATTCTGCAAAATTTAATATTGCAGAATGCTATCTGGTATGTTTTTTGCGATATAATAATCGACAATAAAATATATGTCATCATGGATATATTTGTATATATAACATTGTGTTTCACTTCGCTATTCACCTTGATGGACCCGCTTGGAGTGATGCCGGTATTCCTGCAAATGACTGATGGAATGGATACGAAAGAACGCAGATGTATCGCCTTGAAAGCATGTACCATTGCATTTATCATATTAGTCCTTTTTACATTATCGGGCAGGTTCCTGTTTCATTTTTTCGGCATCTCAACAGACGGATTCCGGATTGTGGGAGGTATCATCATCTTTAAAATCGGATATGATATGTTGCAGGCACATTTCACCCATGTGAAACTGAATGAAACTGAACGAAAAGAATATTCCAAAGATATAACCATCACACCTCTTGCCATTCCGATGTTATGCGGTCCGGGAGCGATTTCCAGTGGAATAACATTGATGGAAGATGCTTCGGAATATACTTTCAAAATAGTATTGCTTGGCGTAATCGCTTTGGTCTGCATTCTTTCATTCTTTATTCTGTGCGCGTCCACCCAGCTTTTAAAAATCTTGGGAGAGACGGGAAACAATGTAATGATGAGACTGATGGGACTTATTCTGATGGTGATCGCCGTGGAATGTTTTATCAGCGGGATACGTCCGGTATTAATTGAAATTTTGAAACAAGCCCATGCTTGTTCTTAAAGAAGAGAGATAATTTGGATTTATTATTAACATTAAAAGTTTGATTCGTCATGACTGAAAAATTGCAAAATGCCCTGAATGAGCAAATCACAGCAGAATTATGGTCTGCCAACCTGTATTTATCGATGTCTTTTTATCTGGAAAGAGAGGGCTTTTCCGGAATGGCTCGCTGGATGCAGAAACAATCTGCAGAAGAGATCGGGCATGCATATGCCATTGCTGAGTACATGATTAAGCGTGAGGCAACCCCGAAAGTGGACAAGGTCGATGTGGTTCCACAAGGTTGGGGTAACCCTGTTGAAGTATTCGAACATGTTTTGGAGCATGAAAAACATGTTTCCAAACTGATTGATGAATTGGTACAGGTAGCATCCGAAGAGAAAGACAATGCCACTCAGAACTTCTTGTGGCAATTTGTTCGTGAGCAGGTAGAAGAAGAAGCGAATGTACTCAATATTGTTAGTCGGCTAAGGAAAGCCGGAGACAGTGCTATCCTTTTTATGGATGCAAAACTGGGTGAACGGGAGTCATAAACCAGAATAATCAATAAAAATAAATAAGATGAAAATAGTAGATTTATTGGGAGGACAGGCTGAGTACTACCTGAACCATACATGTAAGACGATAGACAAACAACTTATCCATATTCCGGGACCGGATATGATAGATAAGGTATGGATGAATTCCGACAGGAATATACGCACCTTGGAGAGCCTACAAGCCCTGTACGGGCACGGGCGTCTGGCCAATACCGGGTATGTCTCCATCCTGCCGGTGGATCAGGGGATAGAACATTCTGCAGGAGCGTCTTTCGCCCCCAATCCGCTTTATTTCGATCCCGAAAACATCATAAAGCTGGCCATTGAAGGAGGATGCAACGCCGTGGCATCCACATTCGGAGTTCTGGGAGCTGTGGCACGTAAGTACGCCCATAAGATTCCTTTCATCGTGAAGTTGAACCATAACGAGCTGTTGACTTATCCGAACAGCTACGACCAGGTAATGTTCGGTACGGTAAAAGAGGCATGGAACATGGGTGCTGTAGCTGTCGGCGCTACCATTTATTTCGGTTCGGAACAAAGCCGCCGCCAGATAGTAGAAGTGTCACAGGCTTTTGAATATGCCCACGAACTGGGAATGGCTACTATTTTATGGTGCTATTTGAGAAACAGCAGCTTCAAAAAGGATGGAACCGACTATCATGCCGCTGCCGATTTAACAGGACAAGCCAACCATATCGGGGTTACCATCAAAGCCGATATCGTGAAGCAGAAGCTCCCATCCAATAACGGCGGTTTCAAGGCTATCGGATTCGGAAAGACAAACGAGCGTATGTATTCGGAACTGACCACTGACCATCCGATAGACCTTTGTCGTTATCAGGTGGCGAATGGCTATATGGGACGTGTCGGATTGATCAACTCGGGCGGGGAATCCCATGGGGAATCCGACCTGCATGATGCCGTCGTAACGGCAGTAGTAAACAAGCGTGCAGGTGGTATGGGGCTGATCAGCGGTCGTAAGGCTTTCCAGAAACCGATGAAAGACGGAGTTCAACTTCTGAACACCATTCAGGACGTATATCTGGATTCTTCAATAACCATTGCATAAAGGAGAAGTATCCATGAAAAGAATAGTGTTATTACGTCATGGCGAAAGCCTATGGAACAAAGAAAACCGTTTTACCGGATGGACGGACGTGGATTTAAGCGAGAAAGGAGTCGAAGAAGCCTGCAAGGCAGGCGATGCATTACGGGAGGCCGGATTTTCTTTTGAGGCAGCTTACACTTCTTACTTGAAACGTGCCGTAAAAACGTTGAACTGTGTCCTGGACCGGCTGGATGAAGACTGGATTCCGGTTGAAAAGACCTGGCGGCTGAACGAGAAGCATTACGGCATGCTTCAAGGACTGAATAAGAGTGAGACGGCGGTCCAATATGGTGAAGAACAAGTACACATCTGGCGAAGAAGCTATGACGTGGCTCCCGCTCCGGTAGGCAAAGATGATCCCCGTAATCCGGGCATGGATATCCGCTATGCCGGTGTGCCAGATAGGGAACTTCCCCGTACGGAATCCCTGAAAGATGCTATTGGGCGTGTCATGCCTTACTGGGAATGCATCATCTTTCCCGCATTGATGTATAAGGACAGCCTGCTGGTAGTCGCCCATGGCAACAGCCTGCGCGGAATCATCAAGCATCTCAAAGGGATTTCCGATACGGATATTTCCAACCTGAACCTGCCTACGGCGGTTCCTTATGTCTTTGAATTTGACGACAGACTGGTTCTTGTCAAGGACTACTACCTTGGAAACCCGGAAGAGATACGGAAACGGACAAAGGCTGTAGCTGAACAAGGTATGATCAGACGATAAAAGTCAGTCAATCAGACTGGATTGTATTGTCTTTTTGAATATTTTATTTATTAACAATTTAAAAAAGGAGGTAAAA